>MDTC01243088.1_pt1 | contig 27216 bp, 19 predicted proteins | sample 811181 | NCBI WGS metagenome assembly MDTC01 (sample SAMN05326644, study PRJNA326480) | marine metagenome | isolation source: seawater | place: Pacific Ocean: North | collected 2011
CCCCCGTATATATCGGCTAAAACCCCCCTTTTTCTCCCAAGGCTGGAGAGAAAGGGGTTGGGGGATTGTGAGGTTTGTTGAGGCATATGTTGCAAAGCGCACGGAGCAAACGTCCTCATAGGACAGCTTTGCTTTGGACGCAAGTGCAACGTCTGCCGGATCAGATTTCTAGCGAAACCCCGTGCATATCGGCTGGTTGGTCCCTCCTGTCGAAAGGCTTGAGAGGAGGGAAGTCGCGAAGCGACAGGGTGGAGAGTTTGTTGAGGCGGATGATTGCAAGCGCACGAAGCAAATAAGCCACGAAGAAAAGCCTCTCCAAGAAGAGCGTTGTAGACGGTAGAGCCACAACCCCGAAGGGGTTCAACCGGGGTCCAGCGGCCGCCCGCTGGTGCAACGTCCGCCGGATCTGATTTCAAGCAAAATATCTGTGTATGTGGGTTGATCAAACAGGTTTGGCGACGACAACGTAGTCTTTGCTGATTTGGACGCCAAAGTGGAGGTAGGAAGTGCTGAGGGCTTCTTTTCTGTAGCGGGCGATGGCTTTTGCGACTGAGGCAGCGAGTTCTGCGTCTCTAAATTTGGGGAGTGCTTGAACACATCCATCGAGCATATCGTGGAAGTAGCGCAGCCCAAACAACTTGGGGAAGGTTTGAAAGCCTTCGATTTGAAAACCCGCACGAGGGAGATTACGGAGAACCCATTGGAGTGGGTATTCTCTGTAGGGGTGTTCATAGGACATGGTCGCGCAGAGGTCGCGCAGCCGATGGATCTCCTGGATGATTTGCCCACCGATGGTCGGAGCGGGTTCGAGGATGGGTTCGATCCCAATAAAGTAGAGTCGCTTGCCTACGTGGGGACGGAGTCTTTCGAAGAGTTGATCCTGAAAGTGAGGGGCGAAGCGTTCGATTGCGCCGAGGAGGTAATCTGCGAGGACGGTGTCGTAGACTTCATCTTTACACAACTCGCTGTCACGCCAGTCTCCAATGATAATGCGATCTTGTTCGCGGATTTTGTCGGCGTATACGGCTTTGAGTGTATCGGCCCTCGGTTCATCTTTTGTGATGGCGGTCCAATGACTCGTTTCGAGCTGTGTGATCCAACCTAGCGAAGATTGTCCTGTACCTGCGTCGAGCATCGAACCCCAAGGGGCTGAACCTTGTACTTGGTGGATGAAAGTGAAAGGGCTTCCTTGCACTCCACCCACCCAACCTTCGGTACTTGGTAGATCATGGTTGGTTTCGAGATTGGTTTCGAATGCTTGCGCGAAGAGTTTGTCTTTTTCGCAAAGTTCATGGAATGTCTGTGCTGGGAGGAGCAGACATTCAGTCGTGTCTGTTGCGAGGGCACCATATGGCAGGGGACCTCCTTCTATGAGGCCAACTGCGCCGAATATATGGCCTGGTTCGCACTCTGTCCCCAGGCTATGTGTTGTGTTGTCGATGAGGCGGACAGAGCCTTTTATCACGATGTAGAGGTACTTGTGCTTGGTTTTGCGTTGTTTGAGGATATAGATGCCTGGATCGTAAGTGCGCAGACGGAGCGTTGGAAGAAGGGTGTTCCAAAGTTCATCTGTGAGCATGTCAAAAGGAGGCGTTTGCTTGAGGATTTCGATCGTTTGCGGGGAGAGGTTGGTGTCACTCATCTTCTTGGGCTCCCTCACCAAATCCCATGATATGGGTACCTTCTTTTTGGTGGAAAAAACGAAACCAGCGTTGGTAAGCTAGTAATCGACTGATTTGGTATCGCTCTGTGAGCGCGTCGACGGCTTCTTCGTCACTCACCTGTTTGTCTTGTAAGCGCATCATAAACATCTGTTGCCGCGTTCTCTCCATACCGGAGCACATAACGTCTAGCTCTACGTGTTTGGTGTCTGTCGAGAAGGAGCTTGCGCAGTGGGTACAGAAATAGATACCTGTGGAGATGGTGGTGTGTAATTCACCACATTGTAAGCAGCGTGTGAGCGCGAAGTGGATGAGATCTTTGCGATGAAAGGTAAAGCTCATCCCATCGCGTGTGTGTGGTAGTCGTCCATCTTTGGACCACTTGATGAGACGTTTACGTCCAATCCCTAAGAGGTCTCTGGCTTTCGGAAGATCGTATTCTCGTGGTGTTGTATCTGTCGGGGGTGGAGATGTTTGTGTGGAGGAGGCTGATGATTTCATCGAACACTCAGTGGCAAGGGGTGACGTGAGGGATGTATTGAACAAGAGGGAAAACTATGCGTCTTCCTCTTCATCCTCATCATCATCGTATTCTTCGGGGGTATAGGGACGTGTTTTGAGATCGGGGATATCGCCATTGCGCGCTTTGTCGAAGTAGTCGAGAGACTCTTGTGGGTAGATTACTGTGTTGCAGTTGGGGCATTGCATGGACTCGACATCCGGCAGGTACAACTCTTGGCTGTTATAGCTGCGGACCCACTGATCTTCTTTTTTGGCGATGAGATCTGTGTGGCACAATGGGCATCGGTTTGCGGCGAGCGCGGAGATGAAGTCTTTGGGTTGCTCGTCCTTGGTGGCTTCGTTTGTGTTCTCTGTCTGATTTTCGCTCATCGAAGTCTATCCTTTCTTGGCTGTGATACCGTCTGCAAGGCTTCCAACGGAGGTCCAGAGCTCTTCTGTAATCTCGGTGTCCTCGAACTCGATCCCAAATTCGTTTTCGAGCTCAACAGTAATCTCCAGAATCTGTGTAGATTGGAGTCCCAACCGTGTGACAACATTGGGCTCATCGCCGACTTCGTCAGCGTTGATGCCTAGTTTGGACGTCTCTGCGATGATTTCCTTGATCTTTTGGATAGTTTGATCTCGATCCATGTGTTCAACCATGATAAGTAAGGGTGAGTCAGTTTCATTTGTTTTTGTCTTGGACGTGCTCATTGTATACCATGAGAGCGTAACGGGATCAATCATTGCTTTCAGTTTTCGACATTTTGTTGTCGTCGGCAGAAAGTGAGTGGAGGAGACAACATTCTGGGTATGATCTCGATAATGATTATGTTGGCTGATCTCGATGCGGATACAAGGGAAGAGACAGGATGGAAGCAGACAGTGCGTATACCTTCGCTGAGTTGTTCAAAAAACAGTGCCAGGAGAGGCCCGAGCAGATTGCAGTTGTCTCGCCAGGGGAAAACCTTGCGTTAACCTTCACATCGCTCTCTTCGCGTGTCGATGTGTTGACCCAATTACTCGCCTCAGAGGGGGTACTGGCACAAGACCGTGTCGCTGTCTGCTTGGGCAACGTCGTGGCATTTGTCGAGTGTTTTCTCGCCTTGTCGAGGTTGAAAGCCATCGCGATCCCCATCGATACATCATACTCTCCCCCTGAAATAGAGACGATTCTCTCGGACAGTGGCGCCTCTTTCTTTCTCTTACGAGAAGAGCACACCGCACCTTTTGTACAGCGGACATACCAATCTCTCGGTCATGGAACGCTTTTGTTAGGTCGTTGTGAAGGAGATGATCTTCCTGAAGGTCTCGATGATGTCGTCATGATGAAGTACACCTCAGGCTCAACAGGGACGCCCAAAGGTGTGCTCTTGACTGCGCTGAATATGGCGGCGGAGGGACAACACGTCGTCTCAACACTCCAGCTGACCGAAGATGATAAAAGCCTCGCCGTCATCCCCCTCTACCACAGCTATGGTTTTGATTTCTGTTTTATGCCGATGTTGACGACTGGATGTACTCTCGTCTTGCTTCAGTCGTTTCATGCTCGCTCTGTCTTGCGCGCTTTACAAACACAAGCGATCACGTTGTTTCCCGCTGTTCCCTTTATGTTTGACTTGCTCACCCGTATCGATTTGAGTGGTCAATCTGTGGACTTCTCCTCTCTGCGATACTGTATCTCAGCAGCAGCTCCACTGTCTGCACGAACTGTTCGCCGATTTTACGATACATTCGATGTCGTGATTGGCCAAAACTACGGCAGCTCTGAAGGTGGCGCGATCTCGCTGGAGATACGTCGTAAGCCGGGGGTGCCGAGTACTTGTCTGGGGAAACCACTTCACGGTGTCGATATCCACATCCTGGATGACGATGGGAATCCTGTCCCACAAGGAGAAGTCGGGGAAGTTGTCGTTGGAGGAGAGCAGGTCTCCAGTCATGGCTACTATCGTGATCCGGCGCTCTCTGCGAAAGCCTTCCGGGCTGGCTTGTGTTTTACTGGAGACCTTGGTCGCCTTGATGAAGAAGGGCGTTTGTTCTTGAGTGGGCGGAAGAAAAATGTGATCAACTTCGCGGGGAAAAAGATCGTCCCCCAAGAAGTTGAAGCAGTACTCGAGACGCTCGATGGTGTCCAGGAGGTCGTCGTTGTTGGTGTCGAAGATGAAGTCTCAGGTGAGCTCGTGAAGGCCTGCATCGTCGCGTCCAAAACATTTACGACTGAAGAGCTCGTCTCTTTTTGTCAGGGAAAACTTGCTGGACACAAGATCCCACAGCGCTGGCAATTTTACACAACACTACCACGTAGCTCTGTTGGCAAGCTCGACATGAGTCGTCTAAAAGTGTGATGGTATCGCAGCAAAGGAGGTGAGATATGTCTTCTGGTAAAGAAATCCGCATGAGGCGGATCATCAATTCGAAGTCCCGAAGGATGTTTATCCTCGCGATGGATCACGGCTTCTCTGATGGACCCATTCGTGGGCTGGGGAGTATCTCCCAGCGTCTTCGTGATATCGGTGAAGATGCGCTCAACGCTGTCGTCGTCCACCAGGGCATGGTCTCTCGTCTCGCGCCGCTGCTGAAAGAGACCAAACATCTCGGTCTGATCGTCCATCTCTCAGGCTCTACATCTCTGGCACATGACACCAACGATAAACGTCTCGTGTGTAGTGTCGAGCAGGCCATACGACTCGGCGCAGATGCTGTCTCTGTCCATATTAACCTGGGCGCACGGACGGAGAACCAGATGTTGACGGATTTGGGCAAGGTCTCCCAAGCCTGTCAGGCATGGGGAATGCCCTTGCTGGGGATGATGTATCCCCGAGGAGAAGGGATTGACAATCCATATGACCCACAACTCATCGGACACGCAATCCGTGTGGCGATGGAGATGGGCGTCGATATCATCAAAACTTACTACACCGGCGATGTTGAGAGTTTTGGCTCCATCCTCGAATATGTCGATGCCCCCGTTCTCATCGCAGGTGGTCCCCAGGTGGACTCTGACTTCAAGATGTTCAAAATGGTGCACGATGCGTTGAAAGCCGGTGCTGCTGGTGTGTGCTTTGGACGTAATGTCTTTCAAAGTGAACACGCAGACTTGATCGCTGAGGCGCTCGAAAATATCGTCCACAAAGACTTCGGTGTGCAAGAAGCTGTTGCTCTTTTACAACAAACCAAGAGATGGGAGATGACAGGGTGAGTGTTGCCAATGTCCATGAAGAACTCGATCGACGCGGTGTGCCTGTCAGGGCACCTGCGCTCCGTACACGCAAATACTGGTTTGATGCCCGAGAATCCTCAATCCCACAAAAGCTGTTGCAAGCAGCCCAACACCAGGGCTTTACACATTGGTTGATCCAGGCCTCTGCGGCGAAGGATTTCCGTCAACGTTCCCTTGGGATCGGGCTTGCACTCGCAGTCCAACAACAAGAAGACCTTCAACATCTCTCAGAGGGTGATGTCGCCTTTAGTGATCAACACGATCTTTTGCTCGATATTCGCGCACAACGGGAAGGCGTGTTGACCGCGCTCTTTTACACCATCCATGATGCTGACACTCTCGAAGAATCATCTCGTCTCGGTGCCTCTCACGACTTTCTGATCGTCGATCTTATCGATGAAACCAACATCCCCCTCGAACTCGTCGTTGCTGAATTGCAAGACTCTCCAACGCAAGTCCTCAAACTCGTTGAGACGGCCGAAGCTGCCGAGGTCTCTTATGGTGTTGTCGAACATGGTGCCGATGGTTCGCTGCTTCGCACACAGGATATCGAAGAGATCATCGCGCTTGGTGAGAGTCAGCAAAAGCGCATGACCGCACAACTCGATATCCAAGTCGGCGAGATCACGCGCATCGAACACATCGGGATGGGACATCGTGCTTGTATCGATGTCACCTCTCTCATGACACGAGAAGAAGGAATGCTTGTCGGTTCGACGTCCTCTGGTGGGCTGCTCGCGTGCTCTGAAACACACCCCCTCCCTTACATGGATCTTCGGCCCTTTCGGGTGAATGCTGGCGCGATTCATTCCTATGTTTGGTGTCCAAACAACAAGACTCATTATCTCTCCGAGCTGAAAGCCGGCTCGAAGGTCTTTTGTGTAAATGTGAATGGTGCGGCAAGAGAAGTGACTGTCGGACGGATCAAGACAGAGGTGCGGCCGTTACTCTTGCTCGAAGCCAAGTGTGGTGATGTTGTCGTGAATGCGATCGTTCAAGATGATTGGCATGTACGGGTCTATGGTGGAGATGGAGAGCCTGTGAGCGTGACGACGTTCCAACCGGGTGATCCTGTTCTTTGCTACATCACCAAACCCGGAAGACACGTTGGACTCCCGGTCGACGAGCAGATCATCGAGCGGTAGCGTCGACGTTCTCCAACATTTGAAGAGTCCTCGTTTTATGTCTGGCTATCGTTCCACATTTATGACATAGAGCAAGTATTTTCGAACGTTGAAATGGTATATTCTTTTACATTCCCATGGGTGTATGATGAAATGGATGCGCCTGTGTGAAGCAAAATCTGCTACAATGAAACACTGATATTTCTCTGTGGTGACATACACAAAGGGTTTTGTAACCGAAGATGTCATCCACCAAACGGAGGTTTGATACTATGAAGCGAATGGTAAGTGTGTTGTGTGTGGGGGCGTTGGCGTTGCTGATGTTCCCGAGCGTGTTTACAGCTTGTGGGACGCCCTCGGAGTGTACAAAAGACGCGGACTGTAAGACCGGTTTTGTGTGTTTTCAGGGAGGCTGTAAAGTCGGTGGTAACCAAGAAGCGGCGACTGAGCCTGTTGAAAACGACGGTGGTGGAAAAGACGATCCTGTCGTGAAAGACGATCCCGTCGTGAAAGACGATCCCGTCGTGAAAGATGATCCCGTCGTGAAAGACGATCCCGTCGTGAAAGATGATCCCGTTGTCAAAGACGAAGGGGGCTCTACTGGAACCAAACTTCTCGGTGAGCCTTGTACGACAGTCGCTGATTGTAAGGACACAGGCAAAGGCAAGATCGTCTGTACAGACTTCTCCGGTGCGTTGAAGAAAGGGAAGATCTGCTCCAACGAATGCACTGACAATGCTGGATGTAACGGTGTTTGTGATAAGCTCCACGGTGCTGGACCCTATTACTGTATGCCGACTTGTAGTCAAAAGGCTGAGTGTACAGTCTATGCGACCATGGAAGTCTGCGGTACAGAAGGCCACTGCTGGGAGAAAAAGCCGTTGGGTGACTTCTGTGCCTCTGACGATGAGTGTTTGACTGGTGCGAGCTGCTTGGACTCTGGTGGGTTTGGATTCAAAGTCTGCACCAAAAATTGTACCCAAGATTCCGACTGTGGAACTGGCGCTGCATGTGGCAGTGGCAAATGCTACCCTGCTTGTTCGAGCGACGACGATTGTGCGATCTCTGCTGCGCTCAAAAAATGCGCAGGTACATACTGCACGAAAGAATAATCCCTATTTTTGGGAATTGTAGAATGTGAAGCCAACAAAAAAGGCGGTCAATATTGACCGCCTTTTTTGTTTTGAGAGGAGACAATCACTTGCTTCGCCAACTTTGGAAGGTCACATCGATTACCTACACCTATGATGAACGAACGCAGCGTTTGGATCGGCTTCTCGCACGTTGTCTCAAAGCTGTTGATGAAGGCGCGGAGTGTTTGGTGTTACCTGCAGCCTGTAACGTCTTGGTTTCATCTTCTGAGCAGCTCTCATGCGAGCGTGAGTGTCTCGATAAGATGGAATCATCTGTATTGTGGGAGAGAGCATGGCAGGCATTTGTCGATACACATCAAGTCGTCTTGATCGGTGGCTTGTACACCACATCGAAGGAAGGAGTCGCCGACACGATTCTTGTGATGTCTCCGGAGAGCAAGCCTGTTCGTTATGTGCGAACACATCTGCGACAATGTGAGGAGGAGTGGATGCAGCGTGGTGACAGGCCTGGTCTGGTGTCACTTGGTGATGTCTGCATCGGCGTGATGTCCGGTTATGACGTGTGTTTTCCCGAACTCCCCCGTCTGCTTGTGCTAGAAGAGGCGGAGGTCTTGTTTTGTCTGGGGGTAGGGCCTGTGTTGCCGTATACTTCGACACACAATTCTGTTTTGTCGATGTGTCAGTCTCATGGTTACTTCAGCGGTGTGTTCTCTGTGTGTACATGGGGTGGGGAAGGACTTTCGTCGATGTCGAGTCCTTTTGGTGTTCTGCGGGGGGAGAGTGAAGAGCTCGATCTTCGTCAGGCGCGGTTTAAGTACCGGACAAAACGCGTCCATCCCCTCAAAGATCGAAGAGAAGCACTGTATGCTTCGATTGTATCGTCAAAAGGAGGAGGCGAGTGAGCGGGTATTCTTTTGTGGTTGAACATGATGTAGAGGCATTCGAAAGATGGTCGGGGGTGTGGCTTGAACTTCAAAAGCAATCGGCTGATCCCTATCTTTCGCCGTCCTGGTATCGACTGTGGTGGTCTTGTTTTGGGGCGGGAGCGGAGCTGATGTTGTTGGTCGTTGACTCTCCAGGACGTGCGATTGTGCCGTTGATGCTTCGAGATGGGACGTTGTCATTTGTGGGGAACATATACTCTCATCGCCATCAATTTGTATCCGAGATTTCGATGGAGATCGTGTGGGAACTGGTCTTTGCTTTGGCCTCCTCACTCGATGATTGTCAGCGCGTCGTGCTCTCTCATCTTGATGCGGAGGGTTTAGAGTTACGGGCATTGCGTTCTTTTTCTGAGAGTCCCTGGCAGATCGTTGAGGGGGAACGTGAGGCGTGGGCGCGTCCTAAAGAGGGGTGGGAGGCATATCTACACGCGAGAGGTGGCGCGGCACGAAGGAAGCGAAAGAAAGTCCGTCGAAGACTTGATGAGTACGGTCAATGGGAGCTCTCTTCTTCGACAACACCTGCGCAGGCAAAGACCTTTGTTCGTGAGTATATGAGTATCCTCAATCGTTCCTGGAAGGCACCGGAGCTGAGTCGTAGTTTTTTTCGCAAGCTGTGCCAGCAAACAGCGGAATGTGGTCATTTTCGTTCCTACACATTGTACATTGATGGACGACCTGTTGCTTGCCAGATGGGGTTTTTGAAAGATGGCACATACTTTTGTTACAAAACCGCTTTTGACGATCTGTATCGCATCCTTTCGCCAGGGATCGCGGTGATGGAGTTGGCCTTTGAGGATGTGATCGGCCAAGGAGCGAGGGCAATAGATCTTCTGACTGGGGCAGGGGCTTACAAAGACCTTTGGTGTGGTGATCAGCGGATCCAATGTCATGTGCTTTGGGGAGCAGACGCTGAAATGTATCTTCCCTGTCCACCAGCAAAGGATACGACACACTCCGAAGATGTGCGTTACGTCTATTCGAGTGAGCGACTTGTGCTACCTGATGACCCTGTCGAAGGTGTCTTTCTGTGTCCAGTTGATGAAGAGCAGGCTCTGTCATTATCCGTGCTGATGGGGCACGCCAATCTCTCCAAGGTCACAGAGTGGTTGCGCAGTGATGAACATCAAGGTGTCATGTGTGTGCGGGGGGAACGCATCGTCGATGTCATTTGGTGTAGGAAAACAGACGGAGAGTTGCGTGTCTCTTTTGCGGAGAACGCGTGCAGTTCGTTCGCAGAGCGTCTGCAGCTTTGGAGTGCGGTGCAAAAACGTTGGGGGAAGGGGGAGTATGTGAGTATCGCACCTCTTCGGATGCGTGGTGTCTTCAAGAAGCTGGGGTTTGTATTGGAAACACAATGAGCCCACACTCTTAGTGCGGGCTCATTGGTAACTTTCTCAAGTGTTGTCTTGATCGAGCTCGGAGTTCCAGTAGGTGAAGTCGGTCATGTACTGTCGCCAAGAGGGCGGCATATCCTTCTGGAAGGTGAAGGAGTAGCGCCACGTTTCGGGGAGCGTTTTGGGCCTGACGGGCTCATTGTACAATCGCATACGGGCTTCTTTTGGTGTGCGGTTTGCTTTTTTCTGGTTGCAGTTGAAGCACGCGAGCACGACGTTTTCCCAACATGTCGTACCGCCTTGTGAGCGTGGTACGACGTGGTCGTAGGTGGACTCGTGTTGGTACATTTTGATGCCACAGTACTGGCAGCGTCCTTTGTCACGAGCGTACACATTATGCCTTGAGAATCTCACGCGACTTTTGCGACGTGGGATATAGCGGAGCAAGCGTACGACAGAGGGCATGCGCAGATCGATGCGCACTGTGCGGATCTGTCGATCTTCGTACTCTTCGACGATCTCGACTTTTCCACTCGCCCACAACATCATCGCACGTTGCCAGCTGATCCTGTCCATTGGCTCGTAACCGACACTTAAAACTAAAGTGTCCATGTCTTCCTCCCGCTAGTGTCAAGGTGGATTGTTTTTGGTTGTTTTGGTTGGTGAGTTTTCTGGAATTTTCTTTCACACGATCTGCGTTCACCAACGTCCCTATAGGGATGGCGTTCTGCGTTTCGTTGTGAAGTTGATATGTCTTACGAGACTTACAGAAGAAAAGTTCAAACTTTTGTGTGAATTGATGTGTTGGTAAAGTAGACGATATATGTTTTGGATGACGAGCGGAGTTTCTAGTGAATCGTGTTCATTGGACTGGACAATTTGTTTTGGATTGTCTATACTCTAGCATCCAAAAATGTTTTGTCCAAACAAGAGTTTTACACGTTTTTGAGCCTGGATGAAATTGTACGAATGAGTGGAATCACATACATCCCACGGGTATGTGACCTCTGGCATTCTTTGAGCCTGTAACAGAAGGAAGCATCGCATGAAAAGAAGATGGAACATCTGGTTTGCCCTTGTGGTGATCGCGTTTACAGCGGTCACTGTTGGGGGCGGTTGCGATTGTACGGATCCCGGTGGGGTTGGAAGGACGGCAAAAATCAGCGTCTCTCCACCAACCCTTATCTACGCTGCAATCGCTGTTGGTGAGTCTGCCTCTCGCAAGACTGAGATCGAAAACATCGGGCAAAGCCCACTGACCATCACCGAACTGAAAGTCGTGAACGAGGTAAGTAGTGCCTACTCACTGCAAACCAAAAAGGATCTTCCTTTGGAATTGCAGCCTGGCGAGAAGATCTCTCTCAGCATCCTCTACAAACCAACAGAGGCTGGTGTCGCAGAAGGGCATGTTCGGATTATTAGCGATGCTTCAAACGTCGACAATAGCGAAGGACTGACAAAGGTTAAACTTCGCTCTTCCGAAGTCACCGCAGATATCTCCGTCACGCCCAACCCCGTCGACTTTGGCGATGTGAAGCCTGAAGACGGCGCTGAAAAGACCGTTACCATCGAAAACCGAGGGCAGGCTGATCTTGAAGTCAGTGCTTTTGAGTTCAAAAACAACAAAGAAAACGAACTTGAAGTTGTCCACAACTTAAGCCTCCCTGTTACGATTGCTCCCAACGAGTCCGTCGAAATCAAAGTCAAATACTCCCCCAAAACACCCAAGATCGATGACATCCTCTATGTCATCAACAACACCAGAGATAGCAGTCGGTACGAAGTTCGTATCGTCGGTAAAATGGCGGCACCTGATATTGTCGTTGAGCCTACCTTGTTGTCCTTTGGTGCGCAGGTCGGGGGACAAGAGACCAAATCCTTCACCATCAAAAACCAGGGTGGGACGGAGCTTGAGGTCACTGGCATTACACTCGATGCAACGACCAGTAAAGACTTCTCAATGCCGACACTTCCGACTTTCCCCTTGATCATCAAGCCCGGCGGAGAGGAGAAAATCGAAGTCCTCTACAAATCCTCTGACCTGCAAAATGACGCAGGACTGGTAAAGGTCGCTAGCAACGATCCAGACACACCCTTCGCGAATGTGAAACTGGAAGCCAAAGGTGAAGGATGTGTCTTGACACCCGTTCCTGCACAACTTCACTTTGTCGCACCAAGCACCAAAAAGGTCCTCGCGACCAACAGAGGTAATCAACCCTGTAAATTCAAGCAAGCAGGCTTCTCAGCAACCTCTAGCAAAGAATTTACCTTTGGCGCACCACCACCCGCTGCGACAACCATCGCACCCAACCAAAAACTCGAATTTTCAGTGCTCTTTAAGCCCGCAGGTGGAACCGGAAAAGGTACACTTGTGATCGAGCTTGATGCTCCCGGTGATCCCAAAGTCGAAGTCCCTCTGACCTCTTCGTTGCAAGGTTCACGTGAGTGTGAGCTTAAGATCCAACCTGCGAGTGTGGCATTTGGCTTCGTTGGAACAGGTCGTTCGAGAAGTCGCAGTATCCAGATTACAAACGCTGGCTGGGGACAATGTGTTCTGCGTGATGCAAACATCAACCCCAACCCCTCGACTGTGTTTGCGATCGCGACAAGCCTCAACGCAGGGGGAGAGGTGTTGCCCACTGGTCAGACCTTGCGTATCGACATCAACTACACACCCAAGGCTGGGACCGCATACCAAGGAAAATTCTTGATCAAGTCCAACGACCCCAAAGCTGCGTTGATTGAGGTTCCACTCGTCGGGACAACGGGTAAACTCTGCCTCGAAGCGCTGCCTGATCCAGTCGACTTTGGTAGTGTCAAGATCAACTGTAGTAGTCCCAATGAGAAGCTCGACCTCTTCAACATCTGTACGGCGACAGCGAAAGTCACAGGCATCAAGTTTGGCGCAAATACAAATCAACCCTTGAAGGAGTTCTACTTCAAACAAGCTCCAAACACACCTGTCAATGTCGCGTATGGTCAGGCTATCTCCATCGATTTGATCTACGCTCCAAAAAACCAGGGGACGGATATCGGCACGCTTGAGATCGCCAACAACGTCGCAGGTCAGTCTCCTGTGTTGATCTCCTTGCGTGGACAAGGGGTGACGACGGACAATCAGAAGGATATTTTCCGCCAGCAACAAAAGCCTGATATCGATATCCTGTTTGTTATTGATGACTCTTGTTCGATGGCTGGTGACCAGACCAACATGGCGAACAACTTCAAGTCATTCATCAAGTGGGCAGCCACACTTCAGGTTAACTTCCACATCGGTATCATCACAACAGATGTCTCAAAGGGGACTTGTTTGCGTGGGACACCGAAGATTTTGACCAACACAACCCCCAACCTGGAGACTGTTTTCTCCAATAACATCAAGGTTGGGACGAGTGGTTCGGCCTCTGAGAGAGGCTTGCAAACTTCCTACCTCGCGTTGTCCACCAACCTCAACAAATGTAATGCTGGCTTCTACCGTCAAAATGCTTCGCTGTCTGTTATCTATGTCTCCGATGAGAAGGATTACTCACAGCAGCCTGTCGCATTCTATATCAACTTCTTGAAGAGCCTCAAAGGTATCCGCAACCCCGACAAGCTTCGTGCGTCGGCGATTGGTTACCAACCCAAGGCGACTTGTCAACAAGCAGGCAAGTGTCGGTATGGTGAAGTCGCGAGACAACTACGTGGTATCTATGAGACCATCACAACGGCCAACTGGGGGCAAACACTCAGCCAATTGGGGGCTGTGACCTTTGGGTATCGTTCACAGTTCTTCTTGAGTCGACCTGCTGATCCTTCGAGTATCACGGTCAAAGTCAACGGCGTCTCCATCCCCAAAGATCCACAAAATGGTTGGACATATGATGGTGTGACCAACAGCATCACCTTTGCAAAGGGCCAAGTCCCTGCCGCCGGAGCACTCATCGAAGTGTCCTACCGTGCGCTGTGTATTCCTCCTCCCTGATGATTTGATGAAGCTGTCTGTTTTCCCCCCGTGATGTTCCCACCCTGTCCCCACAATCACTCCCTCACTAAAAACGTCCACTCTTTGTCCTTTGGGACATTGTCTACAAGACCCTTATCCACACGTTCCTTTTTGAGACAGGTGGATAGTCTGGATTATCGGATCTGAATTGACGATGTTTTATCGTTCCACCAACCCGTGATATTTTTGCTCGTGCTGATGAAGGCAGACCTTCCTCGATAGTTGTAGTGTTCGTACAAAAGGATACGACCTCGGAGTATGCGGATCGAGGAGATCTTGTCATTCCACCAACCTGTGAGGGCCGGGGTATTTTTGTAGAGTTTGTATACGCGACCTTTGAAGTTGTAGTGTTCATAGAGAAGCGCGACGGGTTGGCGGTTGGGTTGGGGTTTGGCGCTGCAGATCTTGGTGATGGAGCTGAGGTTGATGCGTGTATTGAGCGCAAATCTGTTGATATAGGTAAAGTGCGCGTTTAAGTTGGTGAGCTTGTTCAGTCCAGTCACATGTCCGTTGATGATGTTTGTTTTGATGTTGTACATCGCTCTGAGCTGTTGAAGGCCTGGGAGTTGTGGGACTGGGAGCTGCAGGTAACTCATGTATTTTCCGAGCACCTTTTCGGCTTGTTTTTTGAGGTAGTCTTTGACTTTTTGTGATTGTTTGTCGACACCACGGATGATTTGGCCGATCGTGTAAACGACTGAGTATTGTCTGATGGTTTGTTGGATGGCTCGTTGGAGGTTGGAGATCTGGCCTCTGTATTGATTGATGTCTTTGTATCTGTTCTTGATTTTGCTTCGCAATCTTCTCTTGCATCGTCCAAATTTTCTCACACAGCTTCTGAGCTTTTTGACGCTGTAAATTTTGAGGCACTTACTCGGCCTGAGGATACAGCGTTTGACAAATCGTTTTGAACCAATCATTCTCCCCATTTTTTTGATTTCTCTATATTTTCTTCTGATTTTGCTGTTGTATCCATTGATTCCCGCTTGAAACATTCTGATACGCCTTTGGGCGCTGTGTGGGAGGTTTGACACATTGCCGATCGCGACGAGTCCGGGAGGGACGATGACGCGAATGTTGAGGGTTTGGTTGATTTTGCTCGTGAAGGGGTCGAGTTTTTTGAAGTATCCTTCGAGCTTTCCGAGGCTCCCTGCGATATTGTCGAGTGGGTTGAAGACATTGATAAAGCTCGCAGGATTGAAGAAGGAGATGTGACAGGGTTTTTGGAGGTAGACAGCGGCGTTGTGAAAATGGGGGTAGAGTGTGTTTTGTGTGCGTGCTGTTCGTTCGAGTTTGGGACCCCATGTATTTTGTTGTGAGGCGGACATCGAGCGCAAGCAACGTTCGACTTGTTGGACTGTTTTGTGTGTCACGGCGAGAACTTTTTCGGCGCGTTTGAGGTATTGGATCGCTAGCTTCATGGCCTTTGAGGTTTTTCCCACGACGTTCCGTACAGGTTTAAGTCGTGCGTCGAGTTGGGACATTTTTGCGCTCGCCGTTTGGATCGGGCCATGGATTTTTTTCAGCGCGATGACAACTTTTGTCACTGCGGGTCCAATCTTTGGGGCATTTTTGAGCGCTGTTAGCGCAGTGATTGTGACACGCAATGTCTTGTCGAGTTTTTTCAGGGATTGGGCTGTGCGGTGGACGAGGGTGAGGATTTGTTTGGTGCGTTTGACGGGTTTGTGGTACTTGGCGATGCACTGTCTCATACTTGCACATTCGGACTTTGCGGTCACCATGTGCTTTTTCCACGTTTGTGTTTGCGGGTATGAGCGTGCATGGGCAGCGCTTACAGTGATGCTCAGTGTGAGCAAAGTTACGAGGATCGTTCTCATTGTACAGATCTCCTATGAGTGTTGGTGGGAATCGGTCGCGTGAGTGAATATTCATCGTGACCGTTGTTTCACTTGTTTGTTTGAGCGTCGTTTATTACTGGGCGGTGATTTTTCGGATGCGGTGATTGAGTCCATCGACAACATAGAGGTTTCCTTGTGTGTCGATGGTTATTCCTCTCGGTGCGTAAAACTGGGCTTGTGTCGCTTCTGCGTCTTTGAATCCCTGTGTGCTACCTGCTACTGTCGAGACGTAGGCGTTGGCGTCGATTTTTCGGATACGATGTCCGCTGAGGTCAGTGACATAGAGATTGCCACCTGCGTCGATTGTCAGTCCGTGTGGATAGACAAAGCGGGCTTGCGTTCCCTGTCCATCAAAGTCACCTCTCTGGGCATTTCCGGCGTAAGTCGTGACATTTCCATCCTTATCGATCTTTCGGATTCTGGCATTGCTGCTGTCTGTCACGTAGAGATGGCCCTGTTTGTCGAAGACGAGGTCGTGTGGATTGTCGAATTGGGCTTGTGTGCCTTTGCCGTCCTTGTATCCTTGTGTGCTCCCTGCGAATGTCGTGACGTTTCCTGAAGTGTCGAGTTTTCGGATACGGTGGTTGGTGCTGTCGGCGATGTAGAGGTTGCCTTTGTTGTCTAGCGCGATCCCCTGTGGGTCGTTGAACAGTGCTTGTGCGATGGGGCCATCTTTGTACCCTTGTGTGCTGCCTGTGAGCGTCGTGATGACTTCGGAAGTGTTGATGGTTCGGATACGTTCTTGATCACTCAGGTAGAATTGTCCCATGGAGTCGATGAATAGATGTTTGGGGCCTTCAAAGAGCGCTTGTGTGAGTGGGCCATCTTTGTATCCACTTTGTGAACCTGTATATGTCGTGACATTTCCATCTTTATCGATCTTGCGGATTCTGGTGTTGTTGCTGTCTGTCATGTAGAGCTGGCCCTGTTTGTCGAAGACGAGATCGTATGGATTGTCGAATTGTGCTTGCGTGCCTTTGCCGTCTTTGTATCCTTGTGTACTCCCTGCGAACGTCGTGACAGTCCATGTCTTCGCGCAGCTGAGTCCTTCGTCGATTTGTCCGTTGCAATTGTCATCTTTTCCGTTACACGTTTCGATGCTTGGTGTGCACTCTGCTGGGGTTGTTTCGGGTGCGTTTTCGCTTCCTGCGTCGGGCTGTGTTGTCTCGTCTGTGATGGTCTCGGTTTGTGCGGGTTCGTTTTGTGTGGTCTCGTCACTTTGTGTGCAGTTGTCATCGACGACTCCATCGCAGTCATCATCTTTTCCGTTGCACACTTCGGGGGTTGGGGATTTTTGTCCTTCACAGATGCCTTTGACTCCACTCGCGGAACAGGTCCGAATGCCTGCAACACATCGACCTTCATTGAGGGTTCCGGGGGGACCGTTGTAACAGGGTTCCGAGGTGTTGGGTGTGCACGCAGAGCAATTGGGTTCACAATCTCCCCAACTGCGAGCGGAGAGGTAAGAAGGTTGGCATATCTGGATACCTTGTCTACATTCGCCACCCATGCCTTCTTCGATGCGACATGTACGTTCAGCGCCTTTGGTTTGGCAGGTTTCACGTGCGACAGCGAAGCATGTTCCATCGACGCAATTTCCTCGGAATTTGAGATTGTTGCATTCGCATTTGAGAGTGCATGGACTCCCCGAAGGATCGATTGTGTTGTCGCTGATTGTTTCGGTCTTGCACGTGACTGTAGGGCCACAGGCTTGTTGTTGGAGAATAAGCAGGCTCCCTACAACCAGGGATAGCAGAATCGTACGGATTGGGTACATAGGTGCTCCTCGACGAAGATCACATCATCCACGCTTGTGTTTGGGCTGATGTCCTTGGCGGATTGGGTGTCACGTTGATGTGTGATCATCCTACGAGAAGGGGGTTGAGTAGACATCATCCAAAAGGATGATTTGAGGATGATTGATATGTATGTTGGGGAGGATCGCACTCTCAGGACAAGCTGTCACTTGAGAATGGGTGAGTTGCCACCAGAGAGCTGGCTGCTGGGGGGCGGTTGCGACTCGCTAGGAGTAGGGCGAGTTACCACTCGCTAGGAGTAGGGCGAGTTGCCACTTACTAGGTGCAGGGCGAGTGGCCACTTACTAGGTGCAGGGCGAGTTGCCACTCGCCCTTACTGGCGCGCTGCGCTTGCCATTGTGGGTTTGCTACCCACACCCGCCTGGGGTCGTTGCCCCCAGACCCCATGATGCTCACGCATCGTCTGTGTTGCGCCTGCGGCGCGGACTGCCGCGCTTCGCTTGCCTTGTAAGAAAGCGTGGTTGGTTTTTGTTGGGGTTTGTAGAGAAATTGGCAAGTGGGGAAAGGAGCGAAGGGAGGGGGGGAAGGGGAATCAGGGGTATGCGTTGAAGTAGACCGTTTTGGTCTTCTTACCATCGCCGTTGAGGACGTGGATGGCGATGACACCAGCTTTGGAGGGAGTAAACGTGGTCTGGAGCTGTGTGCTTGCGACTGATACCGAACCTGTGGCTTTTACACCATCAATAAACAGTTGTGCGGCTGGACTTGTCGTAAAGCCTGTGCCTTTGACCTTCAATGTGACAGCCTGACCAACTTTACCGTATGCAGGCTCTGCGTACGTGAGTTTGCCTGATGAGGTACCAACTGTGAAGTACACTGGGTTAGAGATATTTGTACCACGACGCAGTTCAACCTTCACTTTTCCGGGGGTTGTGGGACTTCGATAAGTACTTGAATAGTACGTCCGGATATACGTTGAGTAGTACCTACGGCTGTAAGACGTATTGTTGATGTACAACAAGTCACTGCTGCTTTGTTTGCTGTAGGTTCCTGCGTATGCGTATACATAGGTGTACGTGTTTGGATTTACCGTCCGGGGACTCACATATGCGATCGCTGGGTGGCTTGCGTCCATCGCGTACATGTTGAACGTCGTCGCTGCTGCGCCAGGGTTTGTAATGACCAGCGGGATAGGTTGTCCGTTGGGGAATAACGCCGCTGGGAACGATATGCTGAACTTGATCGTTGTCGCTGTGATCGTCGCGTTGACAGAGAGTCCTCCAAGAGTAACCGTCGCGCTTGGATCGAAGTTTTTGCCGTACACTGTAACAGGTACTGTGCTTGTCGTGTGGTTTACACCTGTTGGATTGACATACGTAACCTCGGCTGAGGCTGCTTGTTCGACACCCAAGTAAGCCAACTTACTCTTACGCGTCGCATCTGCGACCGCCTGGAACGCATACTGACCCTTCGCAACACCTGTCAGGTCGACTTCAACCTGAATCGAGGTTTTCGTGATGCTCTTCGTGGTGACTGCTTTGCCATTAAAGGTCAACTGCGACGTCGCATCCAGATCTGTACCGTAGAGTGTTATAGTTCGTTTTCCACCTGTATGGACCCAACCCGGACTGATGTACGTGATGAGTGGTGTGGGAGGGGGCAACACGATCAGATCGACAGCATTGGAGTCGTAGTTTGTACCCGCCACGACATTGCGTACTTTGAAAGACACAAGACTTCTGGGAGGTAAACCATTCAAATCCGCTTCAACTTTGATCTCGGTCGCTGAAACGAAGGTAATCGTCGAGATGACTTTTGTACCCACCAACACCTGTGAACTCTTGCTAAAGCGAGTTCCTTTGAGCGTGACTGTATATTTTCTGTTGTTGTACCCAACGCCAGGGTCAATACTTGTTAGTGTTGGCGGTGTCGGCGCGATGATAGTCATCTGCTTATAAGGACTGTATTGTCCATCAGGGTTCATGATGCGGAGGTCCACTGTACCCCGTGGAAGTCCTGAAACGTCGACATGACATTTCAAACGACTATCACTGTAAATATAGTGACAGGGGAACAGCTTCGGATTGGTTTTGCCCAACTCCGCTTGTGCACCTGTGCGATAGTAATCGCCATAAAACTCCAGCTCAGGCGTGCTACCTTCTTCGATGTTCACGGTGCTATTGCTTAAGGAGCGGTTGTAAATGGTTGTCAACCGTGGGGCTGTTCGCAAGAGCACTGTGACACTGATTGGGTTGGAGTTGACGGGAGGTGTGCCTGGATTCACAACAGTTAAGGCGACTGCACCTTTCTGTGCGATCGTAAAGACTGCACTCTCAAGGACGACCTGCGTCGGGCTCTTGTACGTCGTTGTGAATGTTGTCGCTTTACCGTCTATATGGACGACGGCTTTTGAGTCGAACCCAGAACCGTTAAGTGTGACGTTGATCTTGTCACCTGCGTACAGAGATGTCGGTGAGACTGAGCTGATCAGCGGCTGTCCTTTTTTCAACAATGTGAATTTAAAGACCGCAGACTTCAAGCCTGTGCTGTTGACCACCTGTACATCAAACACGCCAGGCATCGCAGTGGAGTGGTCGAAGTCGTAGTAAAGTCGACTGCTGCTGGAGTAAACCGTTTTGACTTCTTTGCCACCAAAGTGGATCTTGCTGTACGTGTTGAAGTAGCTACCACTGACTGTAATTCTCGTTGGACTGGTACTACCTTGTACGATCGCGACAGGTGAAATGGAAGTGAGTCTTGGGGCTGTCGGGGCGTAGTAATTTACGTATACACATCGGATATTTGAGTATTGTGTCCCACGACGGACGCGAATCCCATAGTAATCATAGGTCGTACTCGTCACCTTCGGGAGTTTTGCGACTGTGACTTCCAATGTCGTCGAGTTGATGAATTTTGTTGGTTGGTCGGACGCTGATGTGTACTGTAGAGTAGGCAGGCGACAATAGGTCGTTGATGTTGAACGGGTCCCGTTGTTACTGATCTGTACGACGGTCGATGGAGTAAAGCCGATACCTTTGACTGTAATGACGCCCGCGCTTTCACTGTGGAGTGGTGTCGAGGTGATCGATGTAATCGAAGGTGGTGGTAGAGGTTTGGCTTTGAACAACAACGTGTTACTTTTGCGTTTGGTTCCGTTTGGACCGGGGTTTTCAACGGCAACAGGATAATCTTGGTTCGCGGTCAGACCTGTTGTGTCAAACTCCGCCTTGATCTCTTTGTCGCTCACAAATGTCGTGGATTTCGCAGCTTTGTTGTTGAACAAGACTGTCGCTGCTTTGTCGATCCAACGCCCTGCGATGGTGACTGTGATCACCGAATCAACCTCACCTGCTGCTGGCGAAAGTGTCGCGATGTTGGGTGTTGGGTATTGATCCAACACTGTGAAGTTGATGGGAGTAGAGGTCGAGCCGTCAAAGTTGCGCACTTTGACTTCGTAGCTGCCACCCGCGATACCCGTCAAATCCAACTTGGGATCAGCTTGTAATTCTCCTGGAGTCGGATTTTTCGTTGGAATCTCTTTACCGTCAAAAATGATCTTCGCCCCTTGGTAGTTCTTACCAAAGACGGTGAAGTCGATCTTTGTGCCGCTCTTGCCAAACTCTGGGTTGAGCAAAGTGATTTCTGGTGGGGGAGGTGGAACGGTTACCGTAAAGTTGGAGGGATCGGAGGTCTTTGCGCCAGGGTTACGGACATACATGGGGTAAGAGCCGATCTGTGTACCCGCGAGATCCATTTCACCTTCGAGCTTGGTGGGGGAGATATACTTGGTAACAAGCTCTGTCCCCGTGAAGTAAATCTTGGCACCCTGCACAAAACCTGTTCCTTCGACACCAATGGTGAATTTGGCGTTTTGTCCTGCACTTGCAGGCAACAATTTGGTGATCTTGGGGGTTGGAATGTCGATGACTTCGAAGTCGACACTGGATGATTCTTTTTGGTTGGGGTTTTTGACCTTCATTGGGTATTTGCCAGGAGTGACACCACTGAGGTCAACAGAAGCGGTTAATTCAGTACCACTGACGAAGGTCGTGCTGACCTCTCTGTTTTGGAACAACAACACCGCACCATCAGCAAAATCTTTCCCGATGAGTTTGATATCGAAGCTGCTCAATCCGGCTGGTCCCTGTGCTGGATCAACTTGTGTAAGGACAGGTACTTTGTCGAGGTTCTCGACCGCTGTGACCGTGATTTTTGCAGGGGATTCACAATCGGCTTCGCCGTCATTGACGGTCAACTCAAGCTCGTATTTTCCTGCGATATCTGCGTCGAATGTCGGTTTTTCAGCCGTCTCGTCTGAGAGGACTGCTTTGCTACCTGTCGGAGGTGTGAACTTCCACTTGAAAGTTAGTTTGTCGTCGTCTGGGTCAGAGGACTTGCTGCCATCCAAGTTGACTGTCGCGCCGACGGCGACAGTTTGGTCGCTTCCTGCGTTTGCTTCAGGGAGCTTGTTGACACCTTTCTCGACTGTGATCGTGATGGTGTCTTCTTCACTGTCGAAGTTGGAGTCATTGACGACGAGCGCGACGACGTAATCACCTGCGACATCTGGTGTAAAGTATGGGTAAGGAGTGTCCGCTTTCTCCAATGTCGCCTGACTGTTTTCAGGCTTGGAAGAAAAGCTCCATTTGTACGTGAGATTGTCTCCGTCATCGTCATAAGACGTTGAACCATCTAGATCTACACGCTTTTTGGTTTTTCCGGTCTTGTCATCACCGGCCTCGGCAACTGGCGCGACGTTTTGTTCTTTTGCGATACATTTTCCACGTTGACATCGTTGATCTGCGAGGCAATCCCCTGATGTTTCACATGTCTTGTCGCCTGCGTCGGTCCCTGTGTTGGGATCGCCACAGCCGGCAAGTAAACTGAACGTAAGCAACAACGCATACATCCATGGGTTACGCCGAAGATGGGTTAACATGACAAACACTCCTTACTTAAAAAAACGCTATGGTTACGTGCTACAAAATGCTTTTTTCGAGCACAAACAGTAACACACGTTACACTCCGAAACAAGAATACAAATGGTCCTTCACTAGCATGACATCCAACCGCTAGGCCGATGTAAACGCTCTGGAAAAGTGACCCTCAGTTGAGTGAAAGTTTCCACCCTGTGATGGACTGTTCGATGCAGTCAGTGTTAACACGCTGACAGAGGACGATTTCGGTTCTTTTGGTTGACCTGTCAAAACCGTCTTTCATCTCAAAAAATTGCAGGTGTGTTGGATTTTTCTTTGTGGGCATTGTGATGTTGGTGGCATTTTCCAGAACAAACAAGTATGTTGGCAGGCATGATTTCTTCGAATACATGATCTTGTGGGAGTGGATTTGTGAACAGGTTTTGTTGTTTGATGCGTTGTTTGGTCGTGTCCCTTGTGCTGCTCAGTCCAGCGCTCGTACAAGCTGAATATTCGCCAGCGTCGTCTCACGATCAACGTGATAAGACCCCATTGCTCCAGTCCGACCCATCTTCGTGGATACATTCGACGTCGATTCGGTTGAGTCAACACACCGAAACGAAGGCGCAGGATAGCCAAAACAAGTGGGTGATGAGACCACAGGCCTCTGAGCTTGAGTGGTCATTGCTCTGGTTAGAAGGATTCTCTGGCGCGATCGTCGCCGCTGTCTCCAGTCTCCTGTTCCAAACATGGGCTGATATCGCGATCGTCAATAACGCACCGACCGCCGAAAATGTCGAGGCCGCAGGTTGGGCGTCGACGATCGGTACATTCGGCGTTGTACCCTGGCTCGTGGGGCTCACTGTCTACTTGTTAGGGAAGCTCAGTCACGTCTATGTCGGCAATTATTGGTGGGCACTCGCTGGTGCGTACGTCGGAGGTGCTGTCTCATTTGGTCTCGGCCGGCTGATCAGCTTCCTCGACACAACGGTCAGAAAAGACATCGCAACCCCCATCCGCTTTATCCTTGATGGCGTCTTGATGGCCGTTGGGGCCGTTCTACTGCACACGCTCTTTCTTAAGAAGTCTGGCGACTTCATCCAGCTTGGTGCGCTACTCCAGTGGGATGGACACCACGTCAGAGTCGGCGTGCCTGTCCCACAATTCACACAACCCACACAAAAAGACGTCGCGGTCACACTGCCTCTTTTTTCCGGTACATTTTAAGAGCTAGAACAGGGTGGTTTGAAAGGCGGCAAGCATCCCCTCAAAGGTGAACAAAAGATCGTATGCTTCGATGGGTTGTCCAAAGTAGTGCTTGTAACATTGGGGGAGTAAATAGCCAGGGATTGCCTTGAATTCGACCTTCTCACTGTCCAAAAATGCCTTCACGAAGAACGATTTGCCACCAATCGAGCGCAAAGTAAATGCTTCGGCACGGACAAATGGGAAGGGTAGAACACTCTCAATCCAGCTCAACTCTTCTTCGACGGCCCCTGGCGTTGTGCGCAAGATTAACTCATCACTCGACGCGCTGAGGAAGCGATCCTCTGCGATGTTAGGAGAAAGCGCGTCGGCGATCTGTTGTATCATCCACTTTTGAATCTTCTGTTGTTTTTTCGGCTGTAAGTGTCCAAAGATGACCTGTCTGAGATACTTGCTCTTCAAAAAATATGTCTCTTCAGTGAAGGGAGTGAGCAGGGTTTCGTAGGATTCTGCGTTTTGTAGGATGGATGGATCGTGATGGCGGAATGCGTTGAAGTTGGCCTTCTTCAGGTCAAGTGAGATGAAGGTCTGATCGGCATGCTTCATGGTGTAGATGTTCTCTTGTGTGAATCCACCTGTCACCTTGTATTGCTCGAACGTATCACGAAGTATGGCCTTGTAGGCAGGTTGCGCTTCTACGGACTCCACGACTTTTTCTTTGATTCGTTTGTGTTCCTCAAAAAAAGCCTGTTCGGAACCCAGCGACTCCATCGTCTTGAGAAGCCGTTCGTACTTCTCGACGCTCTGGTAGACTGGATCGTACAGCTCGATAAAGTACGAGAAATACGGTTGTTGTACGAGGGAGATGGGGAGCGATGTGTCGCGGACGAAGCGTCTTCGGAGGGCATCTGAGAAGGTCATCGAATAAGAACCTTTCGAGTATTCTCACAAAGGCAATCCAACGCAGAGGCTTGAGTCTCTACGTTGAGAGGAGGTGTCTCGATATCAATTGCGGATGAGTTTGCACTTGGCGGTGCGGAGTCTATTGATCGCGGCGGCAATCTCGTAACGTCTGGGACGTGCGAGGTTACCGGGGTGATTCTCTCCACGTCTGAAGGGCGCGAGGGGCTCAAGGCCACAATTGTCAAAGAAGGTTTCAATCTCGTTGAGCAGCTCGTTAAGAGGAAGTTCACCATCCATCCAGCGTTTGCTGGCCATATGGATGGCGTAACCGATAGCTCTCGTCTGGCTCGGATCGACGACCTGTTCGACACCACGAAGTTCAAGTGGCGTTTCACCGTACATCAACATATCTCTGGACTTGACCGCGACGTTGACATCTCTGTGTCCTCTTGAGGCGTCAAAACCCTTCGCGATGGGGGCACGATCTGTCACTTTGTTGAACGGCTTGATCGTCGTCTCTGCGCGATTACTTGGATGTGTGTTGGCGATCTCACGAGCTTGTTCGGAGACATCTTCTGGTAGATAGTCCTTCATCATGATGACCGTGTCGGCGACGTCGAAGTAATCACCACATCCACCGACGACCATGATCGTCGAGACATCGAACTCTTCATACAATTCACGAACGCGCTCGATCAAGGGGGTGATGGGTTCATGTTTATCGCTGACGAGCGCTTGCATACGTGCGTCGCGGATCATGAAGTTGGTCGCAGAGGTGTCTTCATCGAGAAGCAGGGCGGAGGCACCGACTTCGATCGCTTCGAGGAGGTTGGCGGCTTGGCTTGTGCTCCCGCTCGCGTCTTCGCTGCTAAATGAACGTGTATTGCGTTTGCCTGGGAGGTTGTTGATGAATGGGCTGATGTCGACATTCTGGATGCTGCGTCCGTCCTCTGCTCTGATCTTGACGGCGTCGGGGTGGGTGACGACGTATTCGCGTCCATCACCTGGGATGTGTGGATAGACACAGCGGGAGAGAGCCTGAAGGAGGGTGGACTTTCCGTGATAGCCGCCACCAACGATCAGCGTGACTCCTTTGGGGATACCCATTCCTGTAACAAATTCGAGTTCAGCTTCGCCGATGGGGTTGGGGACGCGGAATTCGACTTCGAGTTCTGGTGGTGATTGGAATGGAATGACTGTCTTGCGCATGGGACGGTCACTTGCGCCACTCTCTCTGGGAAGCAGTGAACCATTTGCGACGAAGGCAATGAGTCCACGTTCTTCGAGTTGTGATTGAATGTGCAGATAGTTTTCGGCGGTTTCGATACCGAGCACACCGTCTGCTTGGGGGAGGTTATACCATCGCAAGGCAGTGTCGACCAGCTCTGGGATGTCCATGCAGAGCATCTCAGCGGCTTGTCGACCGAGGATTTTGCGACCTGCCGCGGGGAGGCCGGCTTCCATGCGTAGCTCAAGCCATTCATCTGTGAGTGAGACGGCTGTGCGTTCGAGAATCTCTTGTCGTCCTGCGTCGACGAACATCTGGCCACTTTTGCCGATGCCACGATCACGAGACAGTCTTATAAGGACGTGTCTGGCTTCGCGGGCAAGAAAGTCTTCGAGCGCCATGCGGCGGATCTCATTACGAAACAGTAAAGAAGGGATCTCCGTGACTTCGTGGGGAACTCTCACTCTCAATTTGGAGGGAGAGGCGAAGGGATCACCTTGTACATAATCGATGCACAAGAGACATCCTCCAAAATCATACTCTCCACGGATTTCTTTGTACGATTTGTAGCTCTTTCCATCGAGCTCCATCAATTTCGAATGCAACACTTCATGTGTGGACATTTGTCACCCTCGCTTCGAGAACATGTAAATACAAACAAAACCCACAAAAAAAGACCCGACCCTTTTTGATGGGTTTATCGCCACTTCAACTCGAAATGGCTTTACTCAAAAACTGTTCCTTCAACATCCCTCATGTAAATGTTGTGGCGGTCGTCGTTGTTTTGTACTCTGTGATCCTCATAAGCCACACACGTTCACACGCTGAATACGCACCTGGTCCGGATGTTTTCGCATTCATTGCTCTCTCCAATCCAGGTGACGGGACACATATTGGCAGAGTGCGCCGCCGGATTCAAGTAAAACTTGCAAAATATCCTCTCATTCTTTTTGGCTGAGGTTTTTGTCAGGTAAGTTTTCACTGGTATCTTTTAGTCGCCTCGGAGACAAGCAAGCCATCACTCTTATCGCATGTTGCCACACTCAGGGAACGGGACACGCTGCAACCACATATCGCGGTCTTGGGAGGGCGAGTTGCCACTCTCTACGGGCGAGTTGCCACTCTCTACGGGCGAGTTGCCACTCGCCCTTACTGGCGCGCTCTGCTTGCCCTCACAGCTGGCGCGCTCCGCTTGCCCCCACAGCTGGCGCGCTCCGCTTGGCATTGTGGACTTGCCGCCCATACCCGCCTGGGGTCGTTGCCCCCAGACCCCACGATGCTCACGCATCGTCTGTGTTGCGCCTGTGGCGCGGACTGCCGCGCTTCGCTTGCCTTATCTTGTAAAAAGTGGCTCAGTTTTTTTCGAGTGGATGTGTTTTTGCGGGGTAGTATGACCATTCCCACATTGAACCGGCGTAATTTTTGGCGTGTTTGTACCCAAGGCTCTGAAGGACCGCGACAAACCAAGCTGAACGAATCCCCCC
>MDTC01167672.1_pt1 | contig 27207 bp, 23 predicted proteins | sample 811181 | NCBI WGS metagenome assembly MDTC01 (sample SAMN05326644, study PRJNA326480) | marine metagenome | isolation source: seawater | place: Pacific Ocean: North | collected 2011
CCGAGCCTGTCCCAATGGAAGTGATCCTGTTTGTGCGCCGAACAACCTATGCGTCTGTACGGGGCACAAACAGTCTAACCAGTTAGCTCAGACGACAGTCTGTGAACCACCGGATCCTGGGCAGCTGGTCATCACTGAAGTGCTTATTGATGGAGAGCCTACGGAGAAAGAAGAATTTGTAGAGTTTGTGAATACAACGGCCCGGCCCATATCCTTGGATGGTGTTTCTCTTTTAAGCGACCGTGGTGGACGAATACGAAAGCATATCCTCTTTGGCTCGGGGTGCTTACCGTCCGGGTCTGCAATTGCAGTGTATGCCGATGTCGACCGTTGGATATACAGTCCCGAAATCGCAGAACGCCCAGTCGCAGCCACGCAATCCTTCGGGTTCTCTAACCAGAGAGACTTTCACATTATCTTGGAGTCCGGGCAGCGGCAGACATTAGACAGCGTGAGAGGCGGAATCGGTGATATTCTTCCAGGAATTAGTCTCGGTAGAGAAACCCCAGATATAGCTTCGGCGTTCGTTCCACATAATACCCTTGGTAACGGCACTGACAGTTCTCCAGGGGGATGCCCAAATGGTGGGACATACCATACAGACTGCAGGCCAGTGTCTGGCTTGGACTGCCGTTTTCCAAATCGTCGCGACATCATTATTAACGAAGTCCTCATCGATGGGAGGCCTGATGCCACTGAAGAGTTTGTCGAGATTCACAATAGAACTACCGAGCGGATTAACCTGGCGGGTCTTGAAATCTTATCCAATCGTGGAAGTGAACTCGCGACACGCGTCAAATTTAAACAGGGCTGTATTGAAAAACAGGGCTATCTCGCTGTTTTTGCCGACCCGAACAGGTGGACGTGGACGCCAAGTTCCGCTGACTCGCCTGAGTTTATTCTAAAGCGCTTTGGCTTTCCCAATACCAGCAATTTCACCTTTGTATTGCAAACGCCAGCTGGCATTGAAATCGATCGAATATCCGGTTCAAGACGCTTGATCAGAGAGGGGGAAAGTATTCGCCGTACTTTTGATGGATTGAATTCCAAACTGGTTCGGCACACGCATCATTCGAAGAGTAAAACATCCGCTGGTCTAGCACCCTAAAGTCAAGTGTAGACGTGCGCATTCTTGCTCTTTAGCAAATCAATAATTTAAGTGCATCGTCCAAGAATCCGGTGTCGATATCAAAAAAATAATGTCTTTGATAGCAGGCGTTATCCCACCTGTAAGTTTTATCCACACGTGTGGATATCTTTGTTTACATGTGCGCTAAATTGCCGATATTTCAGCAGAAAGAAGGTGGTGTAGGGGGTTTCATGATTAATGTCCACAAGTGGGTATTGGAGACTGGGATCGATAATGTTCTAAGAAAATCAATAGGTTCAATGACATTTGGTGATTGACACGCTTCCACGTCCACTTCTATAAGTAAGACAATGGCAGGTGGTTTTGTCGACCTGTTTTGTCGGAGGGGTAAGCTCCATGAGTGGTACAGATCATACGTGTTCCGTTTGTTCTACAACCTTTGAATTGCAATTTGCGTATCAGGCACAGCGTACGGCTGATGCTCAATTTTATTTTTGCAGTCAACGCTGTCATGAAGAGCACTTGCTCTCAGCCAATAAGAAAACGTGTTCGGTTTGCTCAAAGCGATTCGAAATGCAATTCGCTTATCAGCAGTCACAGGTTGATGGTGAGACAAAATACTATTGCTCTAATGAATGTCGCAGCATGTCCATGACTAAGTCGGTGCCTGTGGTGCGGAATACTCGACGCATCGCGGTCTTGAATCAAAAAGGCGGGACAGGGAAGACAACGACGAGTGTTAATCTTGCCGCAGGTCTAGCTGAAGCCGGTTACAAAACTCTTCTTATCGACCTAGATGCTCAAGGTAATGTGGCGGTCTCACTGGGATTGTCATCGAAGCGAACAATCTATCATGTATTGGTTGATGGTGCGCATCCATCGGACTGTGTGGTCAATGTATCGAATAACTTCGATGCGCTCGTGAGCAATACGAGTTTAGCCCAAGCTGAGGTTCGCTTGGTCAACACACCGAGAAATCGATTTAAAGTGCTGGCGAATCGCATGGTGAGCATGACGAATTACGACTACATCATCATGGATTGCGGCCCGAGTTTGTCGGTTCTTAATCAGAATGCTCTGACATATGCCGACAACATCATCATTCCAGTGTCGTGCGATTATTTGTCTTTAGTCGGTGTAAAACAGATCCTGAGGACTCTAAAGAAGGTCAACGAACTACTGCTTCATCCCGTCAGTATTCTCGGTGTCATACCGACTTTCTTCGATGTGCGGACTCGTATTTCCGTCGAGGCCGTAAATACGCTCAAGAGTTATTTTAAAGATCGGGTGCTTCCGCCAATCCGCATCAATACTCGACTTCGAGAGGCACCAGGACACAAAAAGACTATTTTCGAATATGCGCCTGATTCCCGTGGGTCCCAAGATTATCGGCGGTTGGTTGAATCAGTGGTGGAATTTTATTCGCGAGACACCATCGACGAAGACGATACCGATGTTGATATGAGCATGCCGCCAAAAGCTGTTGTCAGTAATCCAGAGGAGGAGCACCGTGGTACAACCCACATCTGATGAAGATGTTGTCGGCGCAATCAAGGGCTTCTTTGATGATGAAGAGCGAGCCGTCGAGGAGTTTTTTGATCCTCGGCTACCACGTCGAGTAAACGGTCGAACGATTGCGAAGAACGACAAGCCCACCCATTACAAAGTGGTGTCGATCAGCTTGTATAATGAAGATATCGCGCGTTTGAATGAACTTGTTCAAGAACTCAAGAAACGAGGTCACTCCAGGGCCAGTAAATCCATGTTGATTCGCGAAGCGCTTCGGCAGTTGGACCTGGATGATGTGCCTCGCCAAAGTTAGCCCGCCATCACATGATGTCCGCGCGCACCGTCTGCCAGTTATTGTGGTGGTGGAATATTTCGAACTGTAGCAGGTTCGATTGAAAAGCGAGCACAGAGGCCCATACTCTCTGGGATACCATCTCCATTAAGGTCGAGATCGGCATCGAAGGCGTCAATAATTCCGACAAACGCCGGGGCAACCATTAAGATTGCTTCACGCAATGATGCTCGCTCGAGACCAGCAGTTAGGATTCCATTCGAGACACGGACACCCACAAGCCCGTTTAACTCAACTGGTAATTCAGTATCACCAGTGATTGTGGCTGATTGCGTTGGTAATGCGATTAACTCGCCATTAATGACCGGCAATTGAAGAATGAATGGCCGCGGACCCGCGGTCAGCGCACCCTGATTCATCTGGGCACCTGGGAAGATATTGATAGGTACACCATCCTCATCGATGGACGCTGGCGCGACTGCATCATCAAGTCCATAGACGATGGCAAATTCGAAACGGGCATTTACTGCAGCACTCTCCAGTCCGTAAAACAGGCCGTATAGATTTAGGCTGCCGTTATCTATCTCTCGTTCGACTTGCGGATTAATGATTCCGGCGAGGCGGCCGAACCCATTGTCTGCCTCACCGTCGCCATCGATATCTCTACAGCCTTCATCGCCAGCTGGTACGATTTGAAAGGTAACGATTCGTCCTGTATGGACGGCACAGGCGTTGTCCTGACCATCACAGTTTTGATCGATCGTATCGCCGCAAATATCTATAGCCAGTGGATTTATGGCCCGATCGTCGTCGTTACAATCAACATTACGGCACACGATGTCGCAGTTAATGTCAGGGGGGCATGGACGCGCACAATCCACATCCGGACATGCAAATGCTCCGTCACCATCCCTATCAAAGTCTTCATCTGTGCGACCGTCACAATCATCATCAAAGCCATTACAGACTTCTTGCGTGCCGTCTTGCGGCATAGCATTACAGCTCACCTCAGCATTATCACCGCAAACGAAAACACCGCTTGTCACGCAAGCACCCACGCCTGCTGCACAGGTATCCCCAACGGGAAATGTCTCATCTACAAGGCCGTCACAGTCGTCATCGATATCATTACAGGCTTCTTGGCCATCGTTGTTGAGTTCGCATTCACATCCATCAGATGGCTCCTCGTTCAGATTGACAAAGCCGTCGACACAGGCTGAGATCAAGCACGCTCCAGCACGACATTCAACTTGCGCGTTCGGTCTCTCACAGATGGACCCGCAGGCACCGCAATTTTGTTCATCGGAATTCAGATCGATCCCTTCGTCAATCGTATCATCGCAATCATTGTCGAGTTCGTCACAAACCTCAGATGTGCCCATTGGCGCAGGACCCTCACAGACAGCAATCTTGTTTTCGAGGTCACAGGCCCAGACCCCGTCGCCACGACACCCCCCCATCTGAATGGTACACATTTCACCAAGGGAGAATTCTTCATCGATTGCCTCATCACAATCATTGTCTAAGCCATCACAGAGTTCGCTGGTTGAAATGCACGTCTCTCCGCCGCCGCCGATTGAACCGTCGTTGGATTCGACCGTACGTCCGTCTACGATTGTTTCGGTCGGATTCGCCGGGGTTTGCTCATCCATGCAAGACACGCTTGCAACGCTCGCACACAATAGAGCGATGCATCGGAGTAGATTCGCTTTTTGATCCTGTTCAACACGCATTTACAGACTCCATCGTTTAAGCTCTCTGTCGCTAATCGTAATCAGATTTTATATGCACCGACTATGCACAAGGCTCAGGGATCAAGGCAAATATTTTGAGGTCTCAAGAACGATGGTCACTTCTAGGGAACGGATCTGAGACATGAGGGATTCGCTCAGGGTGTTGCCCGATTGCATAGCTGCTTCCAAACGTGAACCACAGCGTTCATACTCGCTCAATTGTTCTCGAAATTCTTCCCGATTCAGACGCTTCACAAGCCGCCCTTTAAAGCGGCCGAACTGTCCGGGTTTGATATCACCTACAAGCTGTTGGAATCGCGTTTCATATTGTTCGAATCCATCATTTGGTATGCTCATTATTGGTCTCTCTCCTTCGATAAAGATGCCCTCAGCCAGCGTGTCCTTGACATGTGCCCACGCTGAGCTAGGGTAACTGAGATGAAACTTTGTGTACATTGTCGTCTGCATCGGTTTTTCGTTTCTGCCTTGCTTTTCGGTCTATTTTGGACCGTGTCCGCGCATGCAGACTCGGTTAAGCCTAGCCGTTATTCCCTCGATGATCTCTTGCGCGCAGCGCGTGCTTCAAGTCCTGTAATGACAATCGCTAGAGCTAAATTGAAGAAGTATGAAGCCATATTTGATCGCGCGTATTACGCTTGGTCGCCGGTTTTAAAAATCGATGCTTTAATGGCGCCCTTACCCGAGCGTCGGGTCCTCGATCGATGCGTAGACCCTGGAGCTGTTGACCCGATGACAGGGTTGGCACCTGTCATTGCATGTCCTGGACAGAATATCCAAACCGACGAACGCATCACGGCCGATACGGAGATTGGGCTCTTGGTGCGCACTGATGTTGACGTCACCTTCCCGATTTATACCTTTGGTAAGATTGAACATGGGCAAAAAGCGGCTCGCGCTGGCATCGCCGTTGGTAAGTCGGGCATCAACTACGCTCGCGGACGCCTAGATTTCCTAGTGAAGAAAGCCTACTACGGTGCACAAATGGCTGAAACAGCTCTTGGCGTTCTAAAAGAGGGACGTAAGAGATTCTCAAAAGCGAAGCGGTCCATCGAAAAAGAACTCGCCAAAGATACGGGCCGCTTCACAAGTAATGACCTGCGTAAGTTGTTGGTTGACGAGGCGGAGCTTGAGTCAAGATATCTTGAGACAGAGGCTCTAAATAAGCAGGCTTGGTCGGGCATTCGGTTAGCTGCTTCGGTCGCGCCAACAGGCACGATTTCTCTAGACACACTCAAATTGAAGCCGGTCAGTGTGGAGAGAAGGAACCAGGCGGAATATATCGAATTGGCTCTTGACGCCAGGCCAGATATCCGGATGGCGCGTGCAGCGATTCGTGCCCGGCAAAGCGAAGTTAATATGGCCATTGCAAATTTTTTACCCGATATCGCGCTCGTGGGCGGTCTGAGATATGCCAAGGGTACGACGGCTGATGACCCTGTCGATCCCTTTGCCAATGATGGTTACAACTACGTTGGGTGGGGGGTTGTCATCGGAGCCAAATGGAAAATCGACTATTCAGTCTTGGTGAGCCGACTCAAAGAAAAGCAAGCAAAAGCACTACAGCAGCGGGCCGAATACGATGCGCTTGTCCAACAAGTTCGATTAGAAATGGTCACTCTGGTGAGCGAAATGGAGCGCCGGAAGGCGGAGACTGATGTTCGACGCATTGCGATGAAGGCCGGTAAAGCATGGTTGATCTCAAACACGCTTAATTTCGGTCTGGGCGTTGCGACTGTAGACCAATTGCTGCGAAGCTTGATAGCGTACAGCAAGGCTCGATTGACGTATTATCGTGTCATATATGAGTACAATCTGGCTGTTGCTCGTCTGTCTCAGGCGGTTGGTATTGAACTCAGTATTCCAAATCCGAATGAATAGTTGGAACCACATATGCGTAGCTTCACTGTTGAACACAATAATGAATGGAAACCAAAAATGGTTAAGCACTTTATCCTGACTAATTTAAGTCTCCTGTTGATGGTCAGCCAGAGCTGGGCCGGACCGCCGACAGATAGTCTAAAAGCCAAGGTCAGCGAGGCGAGACAATTATTAAAACAGAAGGTTGTCGACGGGTCCGAAGAGGCGAAGAAAGTAGATGCCAAGCTCAAATCAGTGATTGAGCCAGTCTTGGATTTTCAGCGCATGAGTGAGAATGCTTTAAGAGCCCACTGGTCCAACCTCACGCCTGAGAATCGTGCCGAGTTTGTCGCGCTATTTAGAGCCTTACTCTTTCGGAGCTATTTGACGCGCATTAGAAAAGCAAACGAAGATTATACACTAGAATACGAGGGAGAAGAGGCAAAAGGCCGTAGGGCAGCTGCAGTCACTGTCATCGCGCAAACGCCAAAGGCTGAAATCGAGCTTGTTTTTCATGTCATTACCCAAAATGGCAAACAATGGGTCACCGAGGATGTCGTTATCGACGAAGTGAGCTTGGTGCAGAACTATCGCGAACAATTCACGCGCATCATCAAGAAAGATGGGTACCCTGTCTTATTGAAGAAGATGGCTGATAAACTTCGAGAGCTTGGCGGTGAGGTTCCAGGTGAAGTCAAGTCAGTTCCGAAGCCCGTCAAAGCGACAGTGGACGGAAAAGCGCCGACCGAGGCCTCGAAAAAGACGGATGCGAATGCTGCAAAAGCAAAGCAAGTCGGTGAAAAGAACTAGGAGTCTATTTTAGCAAAATAAACTCCTGGAGTACCCCCGATGGCGGTGTTTGCCCGGGGTTTAGTAGACCATCTTGTCACCGCACCCATCGTCTCACATTGTTCTGACAAAACGCTCAGTCGAACCAAAAAAGCGAAGCCGCCGAGCCTAAAATGGCTGCCAATATTGCCAGAACAGTGAAAACGAGCCACTGCCCAAGAGATTTACCTCCGGCCTGTTGGCCATTTGCTGTCGTCAGTAAACATTCTATTTGACCAAAGGTAATTCGATCGCCATGGCCAACCCGTGTCGGGCGATTTATGCGTCGACCAAGAACGAAAACACCATTGCTGGAACCCAAGTCAGTCAGCGCATAGGAGCCATCATCTTGTCGCTTTAGTTGTGCATGTTGACGCGAGACGGATGGATCTTGAATGGAGAGTTCATTCTCATCAATTCGGCCAACCGATATAATCGGCTCATACAGAAGAACCTCCCGGCCAGCATCATGACCAGCGAGAATCACGAGCTTTCCGTGGGCGTCGTCTGGGGCGACGAGCGCTGTCCGAATTCCACTGCCAGTCGGCTCTGGCTCATGACGCTCAAGTTGGAAAAGATACTCTGAGACACGAATTCTTGATTTATCGTCAACAGGCGTGTCTCTAGTGATGCGTTGTTCGTTGACATACACACCGTTGGCGCTGCCCATATCAGACACAAATACCTGGGCATTTTCGACGTAGAAACAGGCGTGTTGTCTGGAGACGGCCGTACTGTCAAGGGCCACGTCACACCCGTCTAGTCGACCGACTATGATCTCTCCAGCATCGATAAGGTGTTCGCTGACCAGTGCGCCGCGTTCGTTCTTTACGGCCAGTACATACATGGATAAGTTGCGCCTGTCCGTTTAGCCAAAAATGCTCGATGATAAGTCATGGCCGAGACTGATTGCATTCTCATACCAGCGCGGGATTTGACCGGATGCTGAAAAGCCGTCAAATCCAGAAAAGGTCTCTCCCATCTCTCCGTCTACATCCATAATTTGAGTTACGCGATGAGAGCCATCTCCAAAGGCATGAATTTGCACGATGATATCGATTCGGTTTTTCGCCAGTTCGGTTAGGCGGCCTTCTGATTGATTGGAGCTTGCAGCACCGTGTTTGACAACTCTTGAGACGGCATCTTCCGGTGAGTCAGCTGAAACGCCGAGGACACCCCCGGTTGTTGTTGACCCCATGGCTGAAAGAGCCTCCGTTGGGGTTGAGCATGCGATGTCAGCGACAACTAAATAATCCGGTCGCATCATCAGAGCGTGTCGCAGACTAGACCCTGAACTCGCCGTCAGTTGAACCGATTGGTCATTTGGCTTTACAAGTCGACCGCCGGAATCGATGCTGACGACCCTGGTGTTGGATTCCACCTCGGCTAACAGAGCGGACACGAACTCAAAGCGTGCATCGAGGGCATTGCTTGAGACAAGGATGACTCGGCCGAGTCGAATTGAAGCGCCAAGGTAGGCGGCCATATTCGCACTCAAAACGTTCTGCCCAGTGAGCTGCTCTAAATTAACTTGGCTTCTGCTAGGCCGATCGACAGTGACATACGGTCCACCTGCTGAACTGCTTACATAGTGCAAACGGCTTCCGTCCGAAAGATATCCCTGGGCATATGGTGAGACTGTCTCCGTGCTGAGTAGCCTGCCGACAGCGGTATCCATTGCATGGTTACAAGAAAATGATGCGCTGCTGCGCGTGGATGAGCCACCGCGCGTGATCCAGACCGAATCCGTGTCATTAAAATAGATCCGTTCGATACTTGAGTCCCCAAGAAGTTCTCCAAGTGACCCCGCACCCAATGCCTCAGCAGCCGCTCTCTCAGCAACCGCCCTCGCATCAATGCCCGAGATTTGATTACAGGCGGATTCCGCCGCCTGTACCAGTTGCTCGGTCAGCTCTTTATTGGTGCCCGCCTCAATGTAGTACGTGGGGGGACTTTCAATCCGATTTGCACGCATATACTGGCGTAACCATCGGTAGATGGCCACTGGGGCCTCATCCGCAGATGCAACAATTTGGCTGGGCAGGTCAGCGGCCGGTGTTGGCAGCTCATTTTGCCTTATCTCTTGCTGTCCGACAGCTGGCTCTGGTTGCCGCCTTTCAGGTGCCGCTGACGCGGCCGGTGCCGGTGCCGGTGCCGGCCTCGGTGTTCTTGGGCGAGGCGCAGGTGCAGCAGAACTTGGCTTTGGTGCGGCTGCGGGTCGCTGTGGTGGCGGTGCAGGCCGTCTCGGCGGTGGGGGAGGTGCCTTTTGCGCTGGCTCTATGGCTGCAGCACTTGCCTCAGTTCCCGTGCTTGCGGGTTCTGCTGATAGAATAAAATCACCGATATAGATCTTATCGGTCTCCTTTATCACCATCGGTGAGGCGATTTTTCGACCGTTTACATATGTGCCATTGGTCGATTTGAGATCGACAATGATGAACTTACCGTCTTTAACGACAATCCGGCTGTGGCGCTTGGACACGTTCTGTTTGGGCAGAATGATATCGTTACCCTGAACACGACCAATCGTGACTTCAGTCTTATCGAATTCCTGGCGGCGCGGTTGTCCACCCTTTTCATGGATTGTGACTGCGAACGGCATGCTCTGTCCTCGATGGTCGACTTGGCAAATTACAACTCAGTAAGTTTTGTAAGTCGGTCGGGTCTGAGGTGTCAAGGTTCGCAGCGGAAAACGATGCAAATAGATCAAAACGAGTCATATTTTTGTCGACTGATGCGACTCTTGGTCAGTTTTTTTAATTTCGCGCGATGGGCGTTGGTGAGAATTTATGTTCCAACCACACCCACGCTGTACAACATGATGTCGCGATGACTGCGGCCAAGGAAAACATGACGGCTTGGCCATACCAGTCAGAAATGAAGCCATACAATGGCGTCATGCCCACTGACGTCAGTTCCCATATCGCCGTAAATGTCGCCAAACCAATGCCTCTCAATTGAACGTCGATGCGACTGACCACTTGACTCGTCAGAACAGGAAAACAATATCCGTGACCAAGTCCAGCTAATAAGCCGGCTAAGCAAAAGTGGCTGTAGGTATGCGCACCTGCAGCGATTATGAAGGCCAGAACATAGGTGGATAGGGCGGGTACGACGATGTTAGATGGACCAATCCTATCGGGTAGACGGCCACCCAAAAGTCTAACGCCCACCGCTCCGGTCGCGTAATAAGCCCAAAGGTCGGGGGCTGATTCCACACCGCGCTGTTTTGCCGTGACAGTCACATAGGTCATCAAGACCGCCACTAAAGTCGAGAAGATCATGGTCGCAAACCAAGTGGGTAGTAAGGTTGAATGCGTGAGCGAGCTGCGAACATCGGCTAATTTTGGTGAATCGGCGCCCGTGGGTTTTGTTCTGGATTCGGGGACGCCAAAGAGAAGCAGAATGGAAGCAATGACCAGAACTGACACGACCGGGTAGATATCATTCATACGCTCAACCGGAATATCCAAACGGTAGACGAATGCATTGAAACCCACAGGTAGAAGGCCGGACACTCCAAACAAGGCCAGGCCTTCGGTTCGTCGAGATTCTGGAATGAAATCTGCGACGTAAGTGAAATACCCAGTAAATAGCGTCCCTGCTCCAATGCCTATCAACACGCGCGCCGCGTAAATTTCAAAGCCCAAGGAGTCGACCCAACCGATCATAAAGATGCCAACCGTCAACAAAATTGTCCCTGCAATTAGGGTTGGGCGACGTCCCACATAGTCCAGAGACCAGCCGACAAGGGGTCTAAACAGCAGACCTCCAACCGATGCGATGGCCATTATGGTGCCCAGTTGCGCTTCAGTTGAACCGAGATGCTTGATGTAGATCGGTAACAGCAACATGGATGACCAGCCCAGGGCCTGCATGAAATGTGCGAGCACAAGCAATATGAAGGGGCGCGTGAAGAGAGGGGCTTTCGGGTTCGGGGCTGTCGTTACATTTGGATTAGAAACCATGGAAGCCCGTTCATGAGTGCAATACAGAGCGCCGTGCAGAGAACGGAGGTGATCATCCGGGGCAGTCGTCTCCCGTTCACTAACCACATGAGCAGCGATGCCTGCAAGAGACATCGCAAAAAGAAGAGTAGGCAGTTGGCGTTGATTTTCAACGGCTCAGCATGCTTCGGTTCTGCAAATGAACCCCCGACCCGGGTCTGCCCGTTATCGATCTGCGACACAATCCCATTGGTCCATCTAAATGTGATAATATCTGAGCCGAGTTGAGTGCGCAGTTCACTCGGTGCTTTCCCAAATTCGATGGTTGGGTTTTTCTGGACTTCGCCAGTTTGAATTGCGGCGGGCGGGACCGCTATGAATATGATCCATGGGATGAGAACTGAGGGCGAATAGCCACTTGATGAAAGTGCAATGATGCCGCCCTGCCGGCGCCAATCCAGTACAGTCCAGACGGCCGCGATACACGCCGCGTTGGGTAGCGCCCTGAGAACGTGTTGCCAAAGTTTCACTGTTCGGAGGTCGATCCAGCTTGAAACAGCTAGTATTGTGCCGATGGACAATGTAAGGACCAATACGCGCGTGGCGAAGGCTCGAGTCAGCCATTTGTATAGTGCGAGCATATAGTGATGGTGCCAATCACTGGACCGAAGTACAATCCATCAACACGCCAGATGACACGACCTGAAGGAATGAAGCGGTGAGAAAGACGAAAATTATTGCCACAATTGGGCCGGCGACCAGTTCGAGAGACATGCTCAGCAAGCTCTTTGACGCGGGCTGCAGCGTCGTTCGAATTAATATGAGTCATTCATCGCAGGATGAAGCCGCTCAGATCATTGCATCTGTCCGAAGCATCTCGACTCGTGTTGGGATTTTGCTAGATACCCGCGGCCCTGAAGTTCGGACAACAGAGGTGGATAGCGAAATTGAGCTCGTTGCCGGTCGCGAAGTGATTATTCGTGGAGAAGAGGGGCCGACGACGACTGAAATTGTCCGAGTCAATTACTCGGGTTTTCACAGATCGATGGAGGCAGGCAGTACCATCTTGTTGGCGGATGGCCGAATTCAACTTGAAGTTTTGGCGGCCTCAAATGAGCAATTGCACTGTCAAGTGGTCGCAGGTGGGGCACTTGGGTCGAAAAAGGGCGTGAATGTCCCAGGTGTGAAATTGCCCATGCCGTTCCTATCTGACCAAGATATCTCGGACATTCAATTCGGTGTCGCACAAAAAGTAGATTTTATTGCAGCATCCTTTGTCAGTGAACCTGAAGATGTACTTCGAATTCGAGAATTGGTCGCGGAGGAGGGTGGTCGCGTGTCGATCATCTCGAAAATAGAAGCGCGTTATGCCATCAAAAATTTAGCTGACATTATCGCGGTCTCAGAAGGCATTATGGTTGCTCGTGGAGACCTAGGTGTCGAGATCGCCGCCGAAGAAGTACCTGTCGTTCAAAAGCAAATGATCGACGCATGTCGTGGCGCCGGAAAGGTTGTCATCGTCGCGACCGAGATGATGGAAAGCATGATCCACAATCCGCGCCCGACGCGCGCGGAAACCTCTGATGTTGCTAATGCGGTCTTCGAGGGGGCAGACGCAATTATGTTGTCTGCCGAGACAAGCGTCGGTGCATACCCGACGGAGGCCGTTGCCACAATGGCTCGTATTTCTAAGACATGTGAAGCAGAGGTTGCCCGTCGACAGAAAACCTGGCCAGGTGACCGTCGTGCACATAATATCAGCGATATTATGTGCAAAGGAGCCTGGCTGGCTGCCCGAGAACTGAATATGCAAGCCATTCTTGTACCGACGTCAACTGGCCGCACGGCGCGTCGAATGAGTCGCTATCGCCCAGCTGTCCCGATTCTTGTGACAACCCCAGATATGGCCGTTGCCCGAGGCCTCGCCCTGAACTTTGGCGTCTACGCCTTGTCGACCCGACACTACGGCCGCATGGAGAACATGATTCGGCGCTCATGCCAAGTCATGGTCAATGAAACATGGCTTTCGGAACAGGACCTCATCGCCGTCGTGTGTGGCGTTCCCGTCGGTCGGTCAGGAAATACCAACCTCATGACACTTCAGCACGTATCAGCACTCCTCGGTCAGCAAAAATTTGACCAATAAGCCGCCGACTGTGTAGCGTGTAGTTAGATTACCTACATGCACTCGCGGAGGAATGCGATGCAACGTCAGCATCCACGCGCACATACGTGGTTTTATTTGAATCATTGTATCGACGGCACACCGTTTTTAGCTCGAGCATTCAATTTGAGTACAGGCGGTCTAGCAATCGATGGCCTCAGTTGTCCCCAGGCCGGTGCCCATCAGACAGTCTACGTCGAGTTCGAATTGCCAAACTCTGAAGAACTCATTTTTTCTGACGTAGAGGTGGTGTGGCAGAGCAATTCTGGTGCTCTTGGACTTAAATTTAAAACCTTAGCACCTCGTTACCGAAGGAAAATAAGGCAATATCTGAGGTCTCGTGAGCCCGGTCGTGAAAACACTTTGAAGCAAGCTGAGTCAACGTGTAATGCTTATGCACGATCTATCATTAACCCAGTCCAGGTAAACCTTTAGAAGCATGCGTGTATTAACCCCCTTGGTCAAACCAGGCCAGCGGCTCAAAAAGCCAATTATGAGCGGTGGCCAACTGCTTTTTGGCGCAGGGACCGAGATGTCCAGACGGTATCTGAGGGTGATCCATGAAGAAGGTATCCGCGTCGTCGATTTAGAGCCTGACCCACACGTCTCAGACTGGGAAACAGTACCCAGCGTAGACCAGTACGTCCGTGGCCTTGATGAGCGTTTTATTCATCACCAACGCAATCGAAAGATGAAGGCCCTGAAACAAGCCATCAAAGATGTCTACCTCGATTTTCTTTTTGAACTTGAGAGCAAAGAGTGAATCGATATGTCGATATAGAGCCAGCTGCCGATACACCGGAATCAGCGGCGATTCTCGATAAGATCGGACGTCGGATGCTGAAGCGTCAAGTCGATGCTTTGAAGAGCTTACCCACGTTTCCCGAATCGATCATGCGGATTAACTCCGTCTTGCTTGAAGAGAATTCAAACCAGTCAATGGAACAAATCGCTCGAGCCATTGAAGTCGACCCGGTGGTCACGGCTCGTATTCTTCGCTTAGTGAACTCGGCCTTCTATGGGGTGAGTGGGGCGATCGCATCTGTTTATGATGCCCTTGTTATGCTCGGGCTCGATGTCGTTCGCGGGATCGTCTTGTCGAGTGCGGCGATGGATGTGGGCGGTCGGCGCCGCAGTATTAGCGGTCTTTGGGAACATTCGTTTGGGACAGCCGTAGCTGCGTCAGCACTAGGGCGTACTCTCGGCATGAGCGGCGTCGAAGAAGCATCGGCTGCCGGACTTATGCATGACATCGGTAAGCTTGTTCTTGCCAGTCAACTCGGCTCTGAATATGACCGGGTGATCGCCTATGCAATCGACGAGGGCATTCACATCCGCGAGGCAGAGCTTAAACTTTTGGGGGTCGGTCACGATACCATCGGCCAGTGGCTTGTGAAGCGATGGCGCCTTCCTGATTCACTAGCCGAACCGATTGCCCTCCATCACGAACCTGCCCAGTCGCGTGCACATGCTGATGTCACGGCGCTTGTTCATATGGCAGACCATATGATTCGTGGCTATGGTTTCGGTTTCGCGGGCGACAGAACTATGCCACCGCTGTGCGACAAGGCCTGGAAGAGATTGGGTTTGAATGAACGCAAGTTGCGAAAAGCAGTCGCGAAGATGCACATCGATCTTCAGGAGGCTATGGTTCACGCAAATCTATACGTAAGCCAATGACGCAAGAACAAGACAAGCAGGACCGTTTACGCCAAGAGCGCGACCAGTACGCACGCTCAGTTTCAGAACTCAGTGAAAAATTCGATGAGAAAGTAGAGGAATTGTCCTTTGTTCGTCAGTTGGGCGATGCCCTTGGGTCGAGTTTGGACCTGAATACCTTGTGCCGGCACACGGTGAATATCGTGCAAGAGTCTCTTGGTCCGGAGCACTGTTCTATCATGTTACTCGATGACCAATCTCTTTATCTGGTCGCAGCCCGAGGTGCCTACGATGACGAAGCCTCGACTTTTGATTTCGCTGCTCAAGATCCAAGTTTTGCCTTGGGCGAGGGAGTTGCAGGTGTTGCAGCGGCGACGCAAAAGGCTATACGGATAAATAATACAGCTGACTATGATGCTTTTGTGGAGGGACAAGAACATCGAGTCAATCCCAAGAGTCTTTTGTCTGCGCCCTTGCAATCGCGGGGTAAAGTTATTGGTGTGATCAATCTATCGGATTCACTCCCTGACGCCTTTGAGTCTAAACATGAGCGCATCATCGCCTTGGTCACAAATGCCCTTGCCATGGCCATTGAAAATGCAATGTTGTTCGCAGAAGTCACTGAAAGCCGAGAGCGGCTCGCCAATGAGAACCTACAGCTGAAGCAACAGCTAACGGATCGTTTTTCCGTCGACGGGCTTATCGGAAACAGCCCGCCATTTCGGAGAGCACTGCGTTTGGTTGAAAAAGTGGCTGACACGACAGCGAATGTCTTGATTACAGGAGAAAGCGGCACGGGTAAGGAAGTTGTGGCCCGAACTGTCCATTTTAGCAGCGCTCGCAGGGATGAACCTTTCATCGCTGTCAACTGCGCAGCACTTCCTGAGACCCTTCTCGAGGCTGAGCTTTTTGGCATCGAAAAGGGGGTGGCGACCGGTGTCGATGCGCGTGCGGGCACATTTGAGAAAGCCGACGGAGGAACCCTATTTCTCGATGAAATTGGTGATATGTCGCCTGCAGTTCAAGTCCGTTTGCTCAGAGTCTTGCAGGAGCGACAGGTGACACGCGTTGGCAGTAGCAAGACATTGTCTGTTGATGTTCGAGTTGTGTCCGCAACCCACAGGAATCTCTTGGACCGCATTGGCGGTGGCCATTTTCGGGAAGATCTCTACTACCGACTGAAGGTCATTGAGATACAATTACCGGCCTTGCGTGAGCGTCGAGAAGACATCTTGCAGCTGGCCGCTCATTTTGCGAACCGGTTTTCCAAACGACACTCTCGACCTCGTAGAGACTTTTCTCGGTCGGCGGCTCGCGCACTCTTGAATCATAAATGGTCTGGGAATGTTCGTGAATTGGAGCATACGATTGAGCAAGCCATTTTACTCGCAGACGGTGACCAAATCGAGTTGCCAGACCTTGGACTCGATGAACCAACGTCCGATGGACTCCGCCTGGAATTGCCAGACCAAATCGGTGAATTCCACGATACATTAAGCGACGTGCAAGATCTTGCGGAGCAAGCGATGATTCGTAAGGCTCTCGCTGAAACGGGCGGGAATCGTACGCGCGCGGCCGCTTTGCTGGGTATAGCCCGCCGAACATTGAATTATAAGCTTCGGAAACATGATCTTTCTTAGTTTTTTCCCCTGAAGCCGGTTGGAAAACGCTTTATCGATGCGTCTCATTCCAACAGGGCAAGCTTACGAATATCAAGAGTTTCACCTTTTTGCGCAAGCCTTTGCACATGTCTTAAAAATCGGTGTGCATGTTTTTGCGCAGCGTTTTAAATATTTGATTTTGTTTGATATTTTGGTTTAAAAGGGTGTTTTTTGGTTTTTTAGGTGTGCATTTTCTTGCACGGATAAGGTCTGTCGGCGCACATTTTAGGCTCGAATTAAAGTTGGCACGGCAGCTGCAACGTAGTTCTGGCAACGGACGACAAACCCAAGGAACGGGGAGCTTTTCATGTCAACTTCGAATGCACGTTGTTATCGAATTCTAGGACTAACCGGTGAAGAAGATATCAACCAAATTAAAAGTGCATATCGTAAGCTGGCCCGTAAGCTCCATCCGGACATGGCGGGAGGTGATGAAGAGCGATTCAAAGAAGTGACCGCGGCTTATCAACAGCTGCAAGCGTCTCTCGCTAATCGTGAAGCCTATAGAACGTCTGCAACCAATTCACCTAGACGACCCAGGCGCCGTAGAGACGAAGCCCGACCACGCAGTACGCAGACTCAGTCAGAAACCCCCTGGCGACCCGGTCAGCAGCAGACAGAACCCCAGTGTGCTGAGCGTGCTGATTGGTCCAGCTTCGAAAAACTCTACAGAGACCGGCTCAAGAAAAAACAAAAAAAAGCTCGATCATCAAGATCGGCCGAACGCTTGAATAAGCACACCAAACAGACGACGCAGGATACGCCTAAACCGAGGGTTGGCAACAGAAAAAATGCTCCTTCAAAGCCTTCTCAACGGTCCGCACCAGTATCCCCTTCGTCTGCCGCTAAGCCAAAGGGAACAGGTTCATTTTCTCCTTCATCCAAAATTAACCCCAAGAAAGAAGAGATGGACACGGATTTTGCTGCTGCATGGGAGGCATGGTGCGAGAATGCTCGTCGCTTTGATGCTCGCCATGGCTGGCGATGTGTCGAAACTGATTCACCCCAATCAGTAAACGACGAACACTCATCAGCAGAGGAATCCGAGACTGACCGAGGCTGGCGGCGCTGGTTTAAACGCGGACTCAATAGGATTGGAAAAAACACGTCGGCCAATCGTATGGGACGCGACATCCATTTACGCTTGGCCGTCACCGTTGAAGACCTTGCGACCGGCGCTCGTAAAATGATTGCAGTAAAGCGCTGGGTGCCTTGCCCATCTTGTTCCGACGAGTCCCATGAATGTGAAGTTTGCCATGGTGCGAAACGTGTGGAAGTACGAGATACGCTCAACGTCGACGTTCCAGCCGGCGCTAAATACGGTTCGAAACTGAGACTGACAAGTAAAGGATCAGTACACCAAGGGGGCTCGAAAACAGGTGACTTATACCTGGAACTCGAACCGGCCGACCTACCTGGATTCCGTCGCGATGGCGCTGACATCCATGGAGCCTGTCTTATCTCAGCCGACCTGGCGAGGAAGGGCGGTCACGTCACCATCACTTTGGCGCGAGGCGCAGTTAAGATTCGGGTGCCAGAGAGAACGTGCATTGGTGATCGCTTTAGGCTTCGAGGCCAAGGACTGCCCTTGGGACCCAACGGCGCCTCGGGCGACGCGTATCTCACAGTTAAAGTAGAGGGCTAAGCTATGACCGCATCTCAACGCGCAAAAGTCTTAAAACCATCAAGGGGACTGGCAGGCTTTCTGGCTTTACTCATGCCAGTGGTCACACAGGGAAACACCGTTGAATTTAAATCCGATGGCGACACCTATCATGCAGAGAAAAATGTGGGCTCTGAGAACCGAGGTGTGGTTGAGTCAGTGACAGCCAATGCCTTGTCTACATTGAGTCCGGAAAAGTACAGCCGTGCAACGACAGCTCAGAGTCGATATCGTGAGCGCTCTCGGTTTGACGGTCGGGGTGCCATCGTCGATTTGGTGACCTGAGCCATATCAAAACCATAAAAATGAGACAATTTTCAACGGACCTGTTGAAGGCTTCGCCGGGTTGAAGTAGATGTCGAGATATGGCCCCTGTTGATGTAACTACCGAAGCAAAGAATGGCATTCCCGCCGGCGTTAAGCTGACGCCGATGATGAAGCAGTACGTCGATGCCAAGTCGAAGTACCCTGATGCGTTGCTGTTTTTTCGCATGGGCGATTTTTATGAGATGTTTTTTGAAGACGCCGAGCTGGGTGGTCAACACCTGGAGCTCACGGTCACATCGAGAGATAAAGGCTCTTCTGTGCCCGCGCCTATGTCGGGTTTTCCCCATCATCAACTGCCCAGCTACCTCAGTCGCGCGCTTGCTGCCGGTTTTAAGGTGGCGGTCTGCGAACAGCTCGAAGATGCAGCTCAAGCACGGGGCCTAGTCCGCAGGGGGATCACCCAAGTTATAACACCGGGCCTCGTTATCGATTCAGAGAGCCTTGAAGCCCGGGCAAACAACTATTTGGTGAGTGTTGTTCCACATGCGACAGAGGCGGATGTGTTTGGTCTGGCTGCGCTGGATGTCAGTACGGGTGAATTCAAAGTAACGGAGCTACTTGGCGCCAGTGCCCTTCGGTGTGAAATCAGTCGTATAGAACCCCGTGAACTCATTGTTCTTGAGGACAGCAAGGCTCTTGAGGCCGTTTTGGGCCCACGCAGTAAGGGCGTAGCCATTTCCCGTCCCGGGGATCAATTCTTTGAAGACGCAGTTGTACAGCCGCTGCTTGATTCATTCGTTGGCCCCCGTGGAGATGGATGTATTGATGAATTGCGTGGATTCGGTTTTGGTGATCCGGATTTGGTCATTCGGGCGGCTGGTGCCGTTTTGGCCTATGTGAAAGATACCCAACAAAAAATCCCTCATCACACTCGATTATTGGTTCCCTATAGAGTTCATGAAACCTTAATTCTCGACGAGACAGCGAAAGCAAACCTCGAGCTATTTAGAACGCTCATGGATGGGCGTAAACGCGGCGCGCTACTGGGCGTTTTGGATCGGGCGGGAACGGCTATGGGGGGTCGCCGAATGCGTCAATGGATCGCCTATCCGTTGATGGATCCAAAAGCAATTAATGAGCGGCTTGACGGCGTTGAGTGGCTTAAAAACAACCCTGAAAATCGAGCCCATATCCGCATCAGTTTGCAGGCTATGTACGATTTAGAAAGGCTCAATGCGCGTATTGGCTCTGGGGCTGCCGGCCCCCGAGATCTGTGGTTTCTCAGGGTCAGTCTGGAGCGCGTTCCCGAATTGCTTGACCAGCTGGGTACCGTTGCAGCCTTGGCCTCTGTCACGGGTCGAATTGATCCCCTTTTTGACGTGGTCAAAACCATTGCGTCGGCTCTCTCGGATGATCCGCCAGGTCAGCTCAAAGAGGGGGGCGTAATCCGCTCTGGCCACCATGCCGAACTGGATGAATGGACTCAGTTAGCGACCTCTGGCAAGGACTATCTACTGGACTTAGAGCAGAGAGAGCGGGACTCCACTGGGATCCCTAATTTAAAGGTCCGTTATAATCGCGTATTTGGCTATTACATCGAAGTCAGTCGATCGCACACAGCGAAAGTCCCCGAGCATTACGTCAGAAAGCAAACGCTTACGAATGCAGAGCGTTATTTCACTGAAGAACTCAAAGAGTTCGAGGAGAAAGTTGTCACTGCAGACAACCGGCGTCTCGTTCTTGAAAGCGAACTTTTCCAGACTCTCAGGTCTGAAATTGCCGATGCAGCCAGCGCGATCGCTCAAACAGCGTCTGCATTGGCGGAACTTGATGCATTGACGGCTTTGGCGGAAGTTGCACATCAAAATGACTATTGCCGACCGGTGGTCGATGACGGCGATGTCATCGACCTCATCGATGCAAGGCACCCCGTGGTCGAAGACGCCGTTGGACGAGAAGACTTTGTCCCGAATTCCATTCGATTGGATCGGACGGAGCAAGCGTTAATTATATTAACGGGCCCGAATATGGCGGGGAAATCGACGGCAATGCGTCAAGTTGCGCTGATCACCTTGATGGCCCAGATGGGCAGTTTTGTTCCAGCTGCCCAAGCCCACGTCGGCGTCGTCGATCGGATTTTTACTCGGGTTGGCGCAGCCGATGATCTGGCGGCAGGACGGTCAACCTTCATGGTCGAAATGCACGAAACCGCAACCATCCTTCGGGAGGCGACGTCCAGAAGTCTACTCATACTCGATGAAATCGGTCGTGGCACAAGTACGTTTGATGGTGTGAGTATTGCCTGGTCCGTGGCTGAATACATTCACGATGTGATCGGTGCGAAGACATTGTTTGCCACTCATTACCATGAGTTGACGGACATGCAAGCGTCCAAACCACGGGTTCGTAATTTTACAATCGCTGTCAAAGAGTGGAATGATGAGGTGATTTTTCTTCGACAATTGGTCGAAGGCGGCGCCAGCCGTTCTTACGGAATTCAAGTCGCGCGGCTTGCTGGCCTTCCGAACTCAGTCATTGAGCGCTCTAAGATTGTATTAAACGGGTTAGAGGGCAGCGAATTGGACGGTCAAAGCGCCGCGGGACATTCACCGAAAGTAGGTCACTCTATGCAGCTGAGCTTGTTTTCACCTCCCCCTTTGAATGCCGCACCATCAAAAGTTGAGAAAGCCATCAAAGCCGCGAATCTAGATGAAATGACGCCATTACAGGCGCTCAATTTCGTCAACGCATTACGCGGTCAGTTAGATTGAATGAAATGCTCGATAAACGACCGGCACTCGATGCTGCAATCGATGATTATCTTGATTGGCTACGCGTTGAGCGTGGTCTTTCTAAGAATACTTTAACCGCCTATCAACGAGACTTATTATCCTTTGTGAGCCACCTCGATGACGGACTTGATCTTGACGGGGTAGGCGAACAGCATGTCTTGAGTTGGTTAAGTCACCGGTATCAGGCGGGGGTCAGCAAGAGAACCCAATCGAGACAGCTCGTCTCACTTCGAGGTTTTTTCAAATACCTGCATGTTGAAGACATTCTGTCGCACAATCCAACACAAAAGATTGAACTACCAAAGGTTGGCCGACCACTCCCGAAGACCATGACTTTGGATGATGTCGAACGCCTTCTGTCTACACCTGATGTCAATCATAAGCTGGGTCTACGTGACCGAACTATGTTCGAGGTGCTCTATGCTACAGGCGTTCGAGTCTCTGAACTCGTGAGCTTGGAGGTCGGCCAATTACATTTGGAAATGGGGTATATCCGAGTCATAGGCAAAGGGCGCAAAGAACGCTTGGTTCCCTTGGGAGACGTGGCGCGCAAATGGCTGGAACATTACTTAATGGTTGCACGACACGTTCTGACTCAAGGGGATCGCAAACGCCATTCGAGTCAGGCTGTGTTTCTGAGTCGGCTTGGCCGGGCGATGACTCGGCAAGGCTTTTTCAAGCTCGTAAAGAAGTATGCGAGACGTGCTGATATCCAGGGTGATATCAGCCCGCACACGCTTCGGCATGCATTCGCAACCCACCTTTTGGAGCGTGGTGTCGACTTACGCAGTTTACAGATGATGCTCGGACACGTTGACATTTCGACAACCGAAATATACACCCACTTGTCACGAGCTCGCTTGGCTCAAATTCACGCAAAACACCATCCCAGAGGTTAGTGTGGTCGACCTTCGTAGTGCAATGGTTCTATTTTTGGCGCTTGTGATCTCACTTACAATCCATGAGTTCGCTCACGCATGGATGGCCAATAAGCTGGGTGATCCGACGCCCCGCCAAGCAGGCCGACTCACTCTGAATCCAATCGTCTTATTTAAAGAACATCCATTCGGTGCTCTGATCATTCCCTTAATGGCTGCGCTACAAGGATGGCTCATTGGTTGGGCGGCAACGCCAGTCAATCCAAGTCGCGTCCGTCGGTCCATTAGCCTGAGAAAAGCCGAGTTCCTCATCAGTTTTGCGGGGCCGGTCAGTAACGTGTTGTTGGGTCTGTTGTCTGGCGTAGTTTATGCTGTCTTGCTCCGCACCGGTTCACCGTTTTTAGACCCAATGATTCAGCTGGCCAGAGCAATGGTCTATGCCAATGTGATTCTGGCGGTTTTAAATATGATCCCAATTCCGCCGCTCGATGGGTTTACGGTTCTTCGAACGCTCATACCAAGGAGCCCTGCCATCGGTTTCTTGATGCAATATGGAACGATCATCCTCATTATCTTTTTCATTTATGGCCAGCACTTATTTGACCCATTTCTGAGGCTGGCAGGCTCGTTCCTGGGACTGCTCGAACCATGAGCAGTGACCCTAAAAAGGTTCAATTGACCATAGATGATGGCGTGTCCAATAACGACCACGATTTAAGGGGAGACAGTACGGCAGATCCAGTTGCTTTTGCGGACAGTCGCTATCAAATTCATTTACCCAATTTTGATGGCCCGCTGGACTTACTGCTGCATCTGATTCGCAAGGAGGAGTTAGATATATTCGACATCTCTATCTCCCGATTGACAGCCGCCTATTTGGATACACTCAGTCTTATGAAGCGGACGGGCATAGAACCCGCGAGTGATTTTCTTTTGATGGCGGCAACGCTCATGCAATTGAAGAGTAAGCTTCTCTTGCCTCGACCTGAGGTAGACGATGGAGAGCTGGGTGATGGCTTAGACCCCCGCCTGGAGTTGATGCACCAGTTGCTTGCGTATCAAGCCTTCAAGGAAGCGGCTCAAAATTTGGACGATGAGACCCGACTTGGTCGGGACGTATTCATCAGGCCGCCCGGCCAAGATAAGCCTCGTGAAGAGGACCCAGATTTGACGAGCCATGATGTCTATCGCTTGGCTACAGCATTTAGAGACTTGCTCAAAAAAGAATCGTACCAAGCGCCCCATGAGATTTATGTGGAGCGAATCACAATCGGCGAACGGATTGCTCAAATCGCAGATAAGCTAGCGACCTTGGGCCAAGTCAGCTTCGCGCATCTAATTGAAAATACATCAACTCGCGAAGAGGTCATCACGACTTTTCTGGCCTTGCTGGAAATGGCGCGACTGAAGCTCATCGGTGTCGAACAGCGAGAGCCAAATACGCCCCTGTACATCAAGCCATCTGTCGATGAAATTGCTCAGCGAGGTGAAGTCGCTGCAGGCATGCTGGCTGAATGAGCTTTCGGTGAGCGGCTTTGACCACTGTGGACCTGTCTACGACTCCGTTCTATCGGAGTCCGCTGAGTCCTTGGAGTCGATGATTGAACCGTCGCCATCAAACTCTTTCGAGACCGGAACAGCATTTTTGAATCGTTCGGCTAGCGTCTCGCTGACTTGGAATTGAAGTTGAGCGGCTTGGTCGGCGTCTAATTCGTCCAATGACCGAAGCGTCGGTAAGGCGGAAATGTTTTTCATGGAGAAGGTCTCTAAGAAGAGCTTGGTCGTTCCGTAGAGGAGGGGTCGGCCGACGTCATCGCTCTTACCTGTGATTCGGACGAGACCCTTTTCCAGTAGACTCCGCACAACGCCGCCGCAATCGACACCACGTACAGTTTCAATTTCGTGTCGTGTGCATGGCTGTTTATATGCGATCACCGCCAGTGCCTCCAGGGCCGCTTTGCTCAGTCGAAGTTTTCGTTCGGGCCAAAGCCTTCGAACCATATGGCTAAATCGAGTGGCTGTCCTAAATCGCCAACCGCCCCCCACTTCGACCAATTCGATACCCGACTTGCCATCGTAATCCTGGGCGAGCGCCTGAAGGGCATCTTGGAGATGATTGTCGTGGACAGGCGTAGGCCATTCCTCTTCATCGACCGCACCGTTAATGAGGTCGAGTAAAATCGCCATACTGAGCGGCCCATCTGCGGCGAGCAGGAGCGCGCAGAGCAGTCCCTTTAGCTCTTTCTCTTGGCTCTCATCCAGGATCGGCATCGAGAAATTGCTCCAAAGCCTGTCTCAGGAGGCTTGCTCCGTCTGGGTTCTTATCCAACAGATTCCTCTTCTCTTTGGGATCTGTTTTGAGATCAAAGATTTCCAGGATGTTGTCGGTCACGTTCTGGATGACCTTGAACTGTCCGGATCTGTCGATTGCTGCGACCATATGTGTTTTGTAGTTTGGATAGGGTAACTGTTCGACAAAAACTGGTTTTTTGGGGATAGGTCCGGTCCCTGTCCAAAGTCCGACCATACTTTCACCCATGGCGGTTTCAGTTTTTACACCAGTCATTTCACCGAGAGTGGGGAGTAGGTCAACCAAGCCAATCGTGGTTTTAATGCGCTTCGATTCAGTGCCAGGTACACGTATGATGAGCGGCACTTTGACCTCCTCATTATAGACCGTTCGGCCATGGAAGTAGAAGCCATGCTCCTTGAATGCTTCGCCATGATCGCTGGTCAATACAACGACGGTATTGCGTGCCCAGATACCGCTATTAAGACGATCTAGAACAGGTTTAATGTGATGGTCGACGTATGCGATTTCGCTGTCATACTTGTTCGATAAGCCCTTTTTGCCGAAGACTTTAACATCGGGATGATTCATGTAGCGGCTGTGCGGATCGAAGTAATGAGCGAATAAAACAAACCGCTCTTTCCGTTTTTCGAGTTCATCGAGGCGAGTCATGATTTTCTGAGTGATCAGTGGAGCCGCTGATTGGGTATTGCTCTTCTTAATACTGAGCGCGCCTCGGTTGTCCCAGAAATGAATCCCTTTTTCGAAGCCCTTGGCCTTTTCAAAATACCAGTGTGCGCTCACCATCTCCGTACGCCAGCCTGCCGCTCCAAAAATTTTAAACAGCGTCTGATTTGCATCCGTCAATTTTCCATAATTTGCATAGCGTTTCTCCCAGCTTATTCGACTGGGATAGCGTCCTGTAATCATCGAGGGAAAGGAACGCGGTGTATTTGGAGCCTGACCATAGACATTCTCGAAGAGCAGGCTATTTTGAGCGAACGCGTCTATATTGGGACTGGTGTCACGTTTATAGCCATAAGCGCCTAGACGATCGGGTCGCAGTGTATCGATCATAATGAAAACGATATTGTAGGGGGCGGCCTTTACGCGGGGGGCAGCCGCGATTTGATCTGGGGCTCTCTTGGGCTCAACTTGCTTGGGCTTGACCTCCGTTTTTAAGTCACCCCCACGGCAATTCTCATCGATGTTATTATCAGGGATTTCTTTAGCTTTTGGGCTGATGAGCGGGTTTGAATCATTGCAGTCACCGCCAGCGAACACGTCGGAGAAACCATCTCCATCGCTGTCTGTCAACGCGCGCAACACATTGAGTGTGATCTGGCTGGATGCCCCTTGTTTGACAATCGCCGACGCGCGTTTCGACCAATCGTCGTCTCCAGTCAAGATAAGGCCACCGAACAGCAATGTGGTCACGCCGATGGCACCGATGGCCCTTCGTATTATCGCGCTGCTATTGCGGGTCAAAGCAAATAGAACATATCCACCTACGATGGCCAATAAAGGGGATGTAAAGCGCTCAATTCTATAGGCGCCTAAATCCATTCGGCCGATCATGATCAGCACAAGTAGACCACCGATGGTCGCCATCATGACTGGGAATAATACGAGTGCTCGACCACCGGAGGTGAATTTGCCTAGGAGCGCTTTGAAGATAGGCATTGTGCCTACGAAAATGATGACGCCGATAACACCGGCAGCGAAACTTGCGAGACCCAAAAAGGCCATGGTCATCAGCTTTTGGTTGAAATCGTGTGCTATCCCACCAAAAAAAGACACGATTGCGACGCCGCAGACGAATCCAAGAAGGCTCGAGTAGACCATTGCGGACCAGTCCACACGCTGAGTCTTGTCTCCCTCGGTCACATACTGCCGATACCAGGCACTTGGTGACCAAGACCGTGCCAGGTTTGGGTAGATAACAAAGCCCACCAGGGCAATTGGGCTGGCCAACAGGGCAGCGAGTCCGACAGCAACCATGAGCGCAGGGCCGCTGTCCAATGTGTCGCCGGACAAGTCGTTTAAGCCTTCATAAACACCCATCAGACCGAAGGCTGTGAATGCACAGAAGGCGGCGTTGATAGATTGAGACATAGGTTTTTCCATGGGGTGTTCATAATCGCCCTGGGCACCGACTGTCAATCCATGAGCGTTACTCTATTGGCAACGGACTACAGATCGGTTCCATTAACTTGGGATTTATCAGGCGCTTGACGTGGAGGTTGAGTCACCGCAGGATGGAGTCTCGTGAAGTATCTAATTGCCAATATCGTCATGGCCATCGTGCTATCTTTAGGCTGCGGCACAGCTGATCAAGAGCTCGCTGAAGACGGCGTTGATGCAGGTCGTCTCCAAGATTCCGAACCGGTCGTCAAACAACGGGATGAACCACCAAAGGCACACGTGCCAAAAATCGTGGTGCGCGGCGAGCATCAACGAAGCGACTCAATTTTGGAACAGTGGACTTGGGCGACTGTCGGCCGGGACGGGATTGGATTTGGACCCAACATTCCTGGTTGGGATTCTCTCGCAAAA
>MDTC01070174.1_pt1 | contig 27198 bp, 29 predicted proteins | sample 811181 | NCBI WGS metagenome assembly MDTC01 (sample SAMN05326644, study PRJNA326480) | marine metagenome | isolation source: seawater | place: Pacific Ocean: North | collected 2011
AAAAAAAAAAAAAAAAAAAAAAAGGTGATAAATGATTTGTATAAATTCAATTAAACTGTTATTGTCTAAATTTCAAAAAATATTTTCTAAACATAATAAAATGAATTTAGTAGAAACATTTCAAACACGCAGGAAAAAATTCGAAAAAGACGAAATCGATGACGATTCAGATGTAGAAGCATCGGATAGTGGTGATGAGATGGAAAACTCTGACGACGAAAGAAAAAAATATAAACCCGGTGGTTATTTCAATCCAGAAGGGAAAGTATATCTCAAGGACAACAAAAATAATAAAATATTTCTAAATGAAAAAATTGGCAGAGGACATTTCAGCACAGTGTATAAATGTAAAGATTCAAACAGTAAAGAGTACGCATTGAAAATACAAAAATCTGCAAAAAGCTATAGGACAGCAGCTAGAGAAGAGATTTTAATACACGATTATCTAAATAAATCTAATTGCAAAGGAAAGGAAAATGTATGTATTATGGTTAACAACTTTTGTCATAATATGCAATCAGGCAAACATTTTTGTATGTTATTTCCAATTATGTCTTGTGATTTAGAATTCTTCTCAAGAAAATATGAGGAGTGTGTAATTCCATTAGATATTACAAGTAAAATTGCTCATGATGTGCTGAATGGATTAGCATTTATACATGAAACTGGTTTTATTCATACAGACTTGAAACCCGAAAATATATTGGTGGATGAAATTACGGATAAATATGTGATATCTGATCTTGGAACAGCAGTCGTAATAGGTGATAGGGAATTTAATTATCTCCAAACAAGTCATTACAGATCACCTGATATTATTTTAAATCATAAGAATTGGAATGAGAAAATTGACATATGGTCTTTTGGATGTATCATATATGAATGTATTACCGGTGGATATTTATTTAAAGGTGAAACAGAAGAAGACTACATCACATCTTTTATAGAAACAATTGGTATACCACCTGATAATTATTTAGTGAATTGCAAAGAAAAAAGAAAATTTTTTAATCGAGATGATAAATTTAAAAATGCAGCCGATTTAGAACCGATGTGCATAGATCGTATACTTACAGACAAACATGGATTTGATTTAAAAACTGCAAATTCAATTTACACATTAGTACAGCCAATGTTTATATGGGACATTGATAAAAGGTGGTCTGCCACAGATTTACTGCGATTATATTCTATCTAGGAAGAAAAAAAAAAAAATATATATATATAATATGCCGAGGACTAAGACAAACAAAATCTCGGGATTGCCATTTTCAGAAGGTCTTAGAAAAATTAGAGACCCGAAACCTTACACAGCTACGCTTCCACAACATCACTCGAGAGATGAAAGTATAACATCATATAGAAGCGATTTGCTTTTAAATTTTGCTATTAACCTCGTAGAGAAACTTGGAGAATTTCATGTACAAAATATGGATGAGACTACAAGTATTCCCCTTAAAAATTATGTAAAAGGAAGATACGTAAAACCCCAACTCGTGCTAAGAAACTTACCACGTAGCAATGAGTGGAGAGTACAAGCATTTGCTGGTCTTATAGAATTGACTGAAGATGAACAAGATTATTTAAGTTTGATAAAAGATTCTGATACTTCTACGCAGCTCTTATACGATGAAAATGAGGTTGGCGATTTTTTTTTAGTATTGTTCGAAGTGTATGATAAAGTTACAGATACCCATACAAACTCAATACCTCTGGTTACTAAATTAAGAAATTGGGAATGGCTTGCCTATCAAAATCTCCGTAATCTCGTGCCTCTCACTCTTCCGCTTTTAACTGATTCTTTGACAGCAGCAATGAGAGGAAGCAGTGCATGCAAAAGAAATTTTACATATATGCTGCATCCGTACGAGAGAATTTATCCTAATTTATACAAAGCTGAGCGTGATCCTACGGTATTAAAATTATTCAATAACAATTGTTTACCAGAGGATGTGAGAAGAAATATACAAGAAATCCTTGGACAAAAATATAGAAAAAAAGTCAAAACAAGAAGTAAAAAAAGAAGTAAAAAAAGAAGTCAAAGTAAAAAAAAAATCTCAAAGAGTAGATCACGTTAATTTTATTTATGCTTTAAACGTTTTTTTTTGAATGTTTTGTTCGTGTTTTTGATTTTTTAATGCGTCTTCTCTGCGATAACTTAAAAACGGTTTTTATTTTGGGTAAGATTGAATATCTTATATCATATCTATGTCGATAAATTAAGACGAGTAGTACTAAAAATATTATACTATTTCTTATTTTTGTGATTATACTATTGATGTTTTCGAACAAAGGATTTATAATATCCTTTACTTTTTCTTTTACTATATTTTCCGTCTTATAAGCATTACATAAATACAATCTTTTTGTCGTTCTTAAATTTTTAAGCAGCTCTTCTAATTTCTCCTCCCTGCGCTTATCGGAAAGATCAAGCGGAAAGTAAATATGAAATTCTATGTGTTCATTTTTTTTTGAGTATCTTAAAAAACCATATGAGACTACATCCCTTGGCATTTTGTAGGCTATATACTCTTGATCAAAGTTAATTTGCTCTAGTTCATCTTTAGCTAATTCATTTTTAGGTTTTAATATTATTACACAGTCTGGTATTGCCTTCGCACTTACATTTTTCAGATAGCCCTTTTGATCTTTAAAGACTTCTCCTTTATTGAAAGTATATACAGGATACACTCTAGCATAATCATAAAAAGCTGGGATTCCTCTATCGGCTGTATATAATTCATAATTCTTAACATTTGGATTATACGCAAATGTGAAGATTTGATTTTTTCGTTGTATTTCATTTCGAGTAATAAAGTCCACTATTGCGTCCTTTTCTTGTAGATCTGCAGCTTTTCTTTTTTTCACATGCATGGGAAAAATTTTTATTGAACGTGGACTATACTCATTATCTCTTTTGAATTCTGAAAGTGGATTTTTTAATATTGGATATACCTGCGATTCGGCTTTATCTACGAGCTTATCTACGCCTTTATCTACAGCCTCTAGTATTGTGTTTGCTAAAGCCTCGTTTACCTCTTTAATATAAGAAGACATTGTTGTATAATGTTAGATTTTTTCTAATTTGGAGATTCGCTGTTCGATACTATCTAACTTGTCGCTAATTTTTTGGGTAGAAAGAAATAAATAATTTCCTTTGTCTATAATTTCAATATTTTGATCGCAAAAAATCGATTTAATTTTTTTATCATCTGTTAGTAATCCGCCAGAGGAACATGCATTCTTGTAAGGAATTGTCTCTATGTACATTTTGGATGAATCGCGTACGATCTTTAAAGACTTACTATGAATATTTGAAAGAACAGAATATATATTCACTGGTTTGCCAGGATCGCCTTTTTCACCTTTTGGACCTATTTCTCCCTTCTCGCCTTTTTCGCCTCTATCACCCTTCACACCATTTTTTCCATCTTGACCGTTTCTTCCATCCATGCCTCTTTCGCCAGGTTCTCCTTTTTTACCGATATCTCCTCTCTCTCCCTTTGGACCAATTAATCCATTTTTTCCGTCCAAGCCTCGTAGCCCAGTTTCTCCTTTTTCACCCGTATCACCCTTATCGCCCTTTTCTCCTTTTTCTCCTTTTTCTCCTCTTTCTCCGTTTTTACCATTTTCACCCTTTTCTCCGCGTGCGCCAATTTTCCCGATATCTCCCTTTTCCCCTCTTTCACCAACATCACCCTTTTCGCCCTTTTTTCCTATTTCGCCCTTCTCACCTTTTTCGCCTTTGATTCCACATTCTCCTCTATAACCTCTTTCACCTTTGTCGCCCTTTTCACCTTTGTCACCTTTAATGCCACTTTCACCTTTATCACCTTTTTCTCCTCTTGTGCCGTTTTCTCCTTTATCTCCTCTTTCTCCCTTTGGACCCTTTTCTCCTCTGATTCCCTTTTCCCCCTTTTCTCCTTTATCACCTTTTTCACCTTTCTCTCCCTTTTCTCCACTTTTTCCAATTTCACCTTTTTCTCCTTTTTCTCCTTTTTCTCCTTTTTCTCCTTTTTCACCCTTTTCCCCCTTTTCGCCACATTGTCCATTTCCGCCTATCTCTCCCTTTTCACCTCTTTCGCCTCTTTCTCCTCTTATGCCCCTTTCTCCTCGTTCCCCTTTGAGTATATTTTGTTCATTTAGAGATAATTCTATAAAATTCATTCGGTCTACTGCTTTAATCCCTGATAATTTCAATTGTTTTATTTTATTCGTTGGTGTGACAAGACTAAAGTATTCACCTTCAACACACAAATTGTCTAAGGATATATAAGATATTTGTTTATGTGTCGATACAGATAAACCATCTTTACCTACTAAAGTGGGTGAGTGGATGTGAACAACGTTATTATCACTCTTCAAGTGTAAGTTACCAGATACTTTTAGTTGTTTTATTTCGTATTCCTCATTCAGTAACGAGGTATATGTATGACCGGTGTTATTAAGACGCACATATTTAGAAGAAATGTAAATAGTATTATTTTTTTCGCTGATTGTAATGTCTCCATCACCGGAAATGGATTTTAAATAATGATTGTTTAAAATATAAATACCATTTCCAGAGTTCGTGTACATTTGTTGATTTATAGCTATGCGATTGTTGTGTTTGGAAATACATAAAGTGTTTGAAGTTAGTGCTTCTCTTAGAATCTTTAACACGTCAAATTCATTTGCTAAACCCGCATCACCTTTATCACCTTTATCTCCCTTTGGTCCTATTTCACCTTGTACTCCACGTGTACCTTGCACACCTCTTACACCCTGCAATCCGCTTTCACCTCTATCACCTTTCGGACCAATGATTCCTCGTTCACCTTTTTCACCTCGCAATCCAACATCTCCCTTTTCTCCTCTTTCACCCTTTTCACCTCTGTTACCCTGTGGTCCCTCCAAGCCGCGCATGCCACGTTCGCCTTTCTCACCTCGAAGTCCACGTTCGCCAATATCACCTTTTTCGCCTTTCTCACCCTTTTCACCGCTGGGACCTTTCAGACCACGTTCACCTCTTTCTCCCTTTTCAACATTTCTCTTCATTCCAATCTGCAAACATTTGCTACTGTCCTTAATATACAGACCGTCTACCGCTTCAATACTTTTCAATGTATTATCATTCACTAATATATGAGGTCCCTCGGCACTTTGAATCAATGGAGTGAAAATTAATGACCCTTCAGTGCTCTCAACTAACGAATTGTTGATTTTAATTTTTCTAATGATATCACCATTCAATATATCTTCACCAGATGAGTCAAGTGAATGCAATACAGAACTAATTACTATTTTATCTTTAGATGAATTGTCAACACAAATCAAGTTACCAGCTTGAATGCAAATGTCCGCGCGAGTAGATGAGAGAATTAGTTTATGATTTACTTCATCAATCTTGAAACCTGGACCCGGTACAAGAGTCCTCAAAAAATAATCGACTGGATCAAAAAGAGTGTGACCGTCACCGACATGTTTACAAAGTAAATTTCGAATTTCTAAGCTGTCATCTTTTTCTACTATCTTTATGCCAGCTGCACAACTTAAACTTCTAATTTTCGCGTTTTTTTTACAAAGTATCCCTGGATCAGCGACAAGCGAAATTCCATTTCTATTAGCATTAGTAAGCAACATTTATGTACTAAGAGATTTCTTTTTTTTTATGTGCGCGAAGTTCCTCCATACGTTTGGTAAATGTTTAATACGTCTCATTGTTCGTCTGAGCATAAATGATATAAATTTATTTTGTTTGTTCCTGTCCACACATCCACTATCCTCGAGTATCAGCAAGCAGATAGAATGAAAATTTCTACAAACTTCAAAAATTACTTGATCGATAATTACTATATCCAACTGAGTTTGTGCATAATTATAAAATTTAAATATAGTTGATAAAATTTTGTACAATTTAGTTTGTTGAATTTTTAATTTTTTTTTATTCAAAGAGTGGTAAATACCATATCGTACATTGATATCATCAACACTTTTGATACAATGAGGTTCGTCATACTGAATGAAGCTATTCTTAATGTGCAGCTTGTAATCACAATCAGGATCTTTGTCGACGATGCTTTGCCACCGAGCGTACGCCATCGCACGCTTCTCTGAGCATCAATTTGCTTCCACTTCCTGTTCTTGATTTCTTTTCGTAATATCAATAGGATCATCAAAGATGTGGGATGTGTCTCCCAATTTTTGCAATCTTTCGATTGTATCATCGTGCTTAAACTTTCTAAGAATGCACCCACCTATGAGATTAATGATTTCTTTTTCCTTGGGTTCATAACATTTGACATCAGACAGTAAACAGACTCCACGAGTCATATTGTCATGGAAAAGTTCTCTGTCAAACTCTTCTGTACATTGACCTAAGAATGAAATATCTGCGTTTTCGACTAATTTTATTTCATCAAGCAATGTTTGATAAAAATCAATTAAACCATTACGATATTCTTGTGTAACATCATCGTCATCAACAATTCCTAAATTTGTCATGTTGGAAAAAAAAGTTTCCCATTGAAAGCATTTGTCAACTTTGCCTAATTCAAGTATGCAAAAGTGTGCTAGATTATTCATATGTTGGCGATCATTTACAATTTCAGTCAATTTGTCCAACAGTTCCTTTGCATCCATATTTTTTACATAATATAAAAAAAAAGAAAAAAAAAAGACTTTGATTTTTTTTTTCTCTATCAAATAAAATGACTAAAAAACTCTTTGTTGATACAGCAATGCTTAAATTGTCTACGGCTAAAAGATCCGTGAATGAACTGGCAATTTCGAATATCAACTTGCAGAAAGTGGAGACCATGACATTAATGTACTTGAAGATTGCGAACTATTTGTTAGCATACACGAGATTACAATTATTAGTTGATTTTTTCAATGATAAGCAGATACTCATTGCATCCGGCGAGAGTATGGTATCGTCGAACATCTTTGCTCTTATCGATTCGAAAACGAAAATGAAAACACTGACATTCGATTTTTATAATAGGAATGACCACATGGTGAACGCATACAAAAAATATGAAAATGCAAGATTTGAATATCCAGACAGATTTAGTCCACATCCTGTACACGTGTACACTGCCACAGATGAAATACTTGTACACACTCTCACGATGGAAACACCTATGATCTATGCTGATAAATTGAGACTTGGTGTCGATTATGATGATTCTGCTGCTTTCTTGCTTCCAGAAAATCTGATCTACCCCTCAACAGGAATATTAAATTTTTCCGATTTTGATGTTTTTAATACGCAATTAACAATCAAGGAGCAAATACAGCAAATTATTACGGACCAGCTGAATGACAAATTATCGAGAAACTTTTTCATTCCAAATGTCTCATATTGTATTAAAGTAAGGAGCGAAGAAATAATTGAAATAATAAACGATGAAATAGAAGAAGATCTCTTAGAAGCTTTGCAATTAGAGAGGAATGCCGATGAATATACGTTTACCATTTTACCAGATATATTGAAAAGAAATTACACTATTAAATTTCGATACATAGAAAGAAGCGGGTCGATTGATGATTACGATGCTGAGCTTACTTCATATAATGAAAATTTGGACAATTTTATTGCCGAAGGACATAGCGATAGTAAAAAAGAAATATTAGAACTTATTTTTCCAGGACCTCAATATAGTTCTCTTACACCATATGAACTATGGGTTTTAGAAAAAGAATGGGTTGAATCATCTGAATATGATTCGGAGGACACTCCGCTGATATTCTGGGAGCAAAATAAATTTGTTATTCTCAGCAAAGTCGCCCAATCTGATTACGAGGAATGGTCGGATGACGACGGCTTTCGATCTTATGGTTATTATGCTGCTCTTAAAATTTACTTAGAAGATAGTTTAATAGATGTTTACGGTGATCGTTTGAATGAAAAATTTAAGGAAGATGATTTTTATAAAGAGGAGACAGGAGTAAACAAACCCCAAACGGAAGATTTTTACACAGATAAAGTGGTAGAACAAGTGTATGATATTTTGGGAGATAGTCGACTTGAAGCAAATGTTCAAATAAATGATACAGAATTGCCAATCTTTATAAATATGAATAAAAAAATAAATACATTTAATGTGCTTCCTAGATACTTATCAAACACTTCTTACGATAATCTTATACGATTTCGAAAAGGTACATCTGTGTCGCTTAGTGTAAAGTATACGCAAAATGTATATGTACAAGGAACACGTCAAAATAGAGGCCTACCACTTTCTACTGTAGGACCAAACATAATTTCCGTCTTGGTCGATAAAGTAGAATTTATATCATTAAATCTACAAGATTTGCTTTATAATAAACCAGTAGAAAGTGTAAGTAAAAATATAGACGATATAATTTTTAGGTTTTTTAATTCAAAAGGAGAGAGATTTCCAATTTTAAAAAATGATGATATTATTATTGGGCTTCAATTTGAAGCAAGTTGACGTTTTCAATTTTTGAATCGACCATACGTACATTTGGATACATTTTAAACTTGTTAATTACTTCTTCAGAATCATCATAAAAAGTGTAATTAATATGTTTGTATTTTTTGAGACATTTCATTTTGTACTCTGCGTCGTCTAAAGAGGATATTGATTTATCTACTATTCCACGCTCATATATTTCATGATATTTTAAATCGTTGTCACGAAGAAAATCGTAATCATTTTTTGTCATGTGTCTCGCTGTACAAATAATGATATAGTTGTCCTTGTAGTCTTTTTTCATTACATCAGCAAGTGGTAAAATAGTATCTCTATAAATATTATCGCGTGTTTGTAGAGATATGTATTTTACCACATCTACCTTTCCATCCTTTACTGGAGTGCGGTGACGACTGTCAATTATAGTTTGATCCAAATCAAAGACTACAATCCCCATGATAAATATATAAACATATTTTTTTAAGATTTTTTGTCAATTTTCACTGTGCGTTGATTTCTTCCGCGCCGACGAGTGGGATTTCATTTACCGTATAAGAATTTTTATCTTTATAATTTGTAAATGTCAAATGATATATGCAAAAAGCTACTAGAAAAGGGTGACTTACAAAATTCAAAAGATTTAAAGGTATTACAAAAAGTATATCACCCAGATAAAGGTGGTACAAAAGAATTATTTCAGCTATTACAAAATTGTTGGAATTCAGGATTTAGAGGGAAGAAGAATGAAAGCAGACCACAGCCCACTCGAAGCTGGAGAGAGAGAAGTGGAGAGAGCTGGAGAGAAGCTCATGAGAGAGGCGAAAGAGAGAGAGAGGAGTATCAAAGAGAACAAGAGAGGTTTAATAAAAGACAGGAATTTTTCAATCGAGTTGATGAGGAATATAGAAAAGCATCGGAAGAGAAAAAAGAGTTTGAGAGAGAAAAGAAAGAAATTACCGCAGTAGTAGAGCTATTAGTCTTTTTTGTATACTATGCATCCTTTGTTGCAGCTGTCATGACAAGTACTTCATCTATTAAGGTATGGCAATCTACTTTCCTTGTTTCCATTATTCATACAGCCATGTACGATAATCGATTACTAAATTTATTAGAAATAAAAAACCTAGAGATTTTTGTTATGATATACTTTCTTAATTTTATGTATATATATTATTTTAAATATATTATCCATTATCTACTATATAATAAAAACGATCTTAATTTATTCCAAAGAAAAAAACCTATTAATCTGCACAAATCTAAAACCGTCAATAAAAAAAGTGTTTCACAAAAATCTATCAGGAAACACCTGCAGAAACGCTCAAAAAAAAAAATCAAAACTCGCAAAAAGGCGATTGCGGCGCATCGCTCCGCTCGGCAATAGAAAATCGCGCCTTTAAACCAAATAATTCTAAGCATTTGAGACTTTACCACCTTTTCTGTATATGAAGTTAAGAGTTTCTTTTCTGTATATGAAGTTAAGAAGAAAATACAGAATTAAAATATATAATACAATAATAAGTGTTTGATCAATTCTAGTCTCCTTTTGAGGAGTAGAATATATTTCATCTGTAGGACTTTTTTTTAATAATCCTGGGACGTGCAATCTGTAATCCCAATAATCTAATATCAACTGATAATTTTGTGTAAGATCTTCTTTATGTGTATGGTATTTCATATATATATTATAATTATCTCTATTAAGTCGCATAAGCGCAGAATTGAATTTGTCTGCTTTTTCCCCCGTCCTCAAGTCATAATATTCTAGGATATCAACTTTATTTCCAAATAATGGACTCTTATTATCTAAATACTTAGAGTTATAATTACTTTGTAATTTTAAATACTCAGGGTTCTTGCTCCGCTGCCGATCGTCATTTCCCTTCAAATTTTCAGAGCTTGCAGCTTTGTCGAATTCAAAAATATTTATAACATCTTCGGTCAAAAAATATTCGTCTAAATCTAAATCATACGGAAATTCTTTGCTAATATAATACCTGAGATTTAAGAATTTTTTTTCAGGGTCATAAAAATCAAAAGTGTCATAAAAACCGTTAGGATTGATATGACTGAATGTATTAGAATAAAGGCCTTTGCGACCATTCGTTGTCATATGTATTTCCCTAATCTCTTTATCAAAGTTTATATAGCAACAAATTTCATATGATGTCCTTAGTAGTTCTACTTGTTTACAGGTAAAATGTATTATATTATACATTTGTCTTACGAGATGATCAACTATTGGCTCCCGTCTAAAATTAGACGGGATATACCCTAATGGCGCTGCACTGCTCTGTCTGGCTGCTCTGGTTTGCTGCTCTGAACTGTCTGCTTTGAAAGTATCATGATCATTAAAAGCAGCGTCACCTAAACCAACTATATGTTCGTGAAATTGAGTTATAAGTCTACCTTCTGCATTGGCTCTAGATTTATATATTAGATCCAATTCAGACAGAAATGTTTCATATTCATCCTTTGTACCTTTTTGCGTTCCATTTAGCAGTTTGAATGTCATAAATATATGAGAAAGATCCGCTTTATATCCATCTGAAAACCTTGAAATGTTATTCCTATTCTTAAATACTTCACTTATATAGTTAAATACTGCAGACTCCAGCTCTTGTTGAGTTTTTTTATTTTTATACGCGGGACTTTCCTGTACCTCCTTCATTTTCAATTCCCATTCCCCATTTGCAAAATTCCTAATGTATAAATACATCATCTCACATATATAACGTATATATGTATCCAAGACACAAATTCTCCAAAATTTGTTGTCCAGATCTTGATTTAAAACAAGAGATTGGACATCGGTAACAAGACTACCAATAACTTGTGGTCTTTCAGGTAATTTGCTTTTTACTACATATTTTCCAAGAACTGTTGGGTCTAATAGACTCCTTGGATATTCTTGCCTCTTATATGTAGCCATATGTATAAGTATAGATTTTTTTTTTTTTTTTATGGCTAATGGCGACAGCAGTCTCTGTTGTATTAACAAAATGTAAAATTAAAATCTATGTATACGAATAAATGGAGGTGAGTCCGCAACTAATACTACAAACATCTGATTTAATTAATAATTTTTTACATGAACAAAATCAAAAGGAATCATATATATCAAGAGAATATGTTAAAAAAGAATTACACCAACATAGAATGGATGCATTTCTTAATGGTGTTGATATTACCGACAAAGAACTTGCCAGTCAAGTTTCTCAAATTATAATTCGAAACCTAAGAGCTATAATTTTGCTAAGTCAGAGACATAAAAATGACGAACAATTTCTCTATCGTCCAAATGATATGCGTCGGCAGGATATATCGGGCAACACAGCCATGCAGATACCAGCTAGAGGAGAATACGCGAATAGAAAGAAAAAGACTGAAGGAGAACTCCCTGACAGATTTATCCGTATATCTTAATCAGGAAAAACTGAATCATCATCAAAAGGTGAGTATTCCTTTACCGTATCTTTAATTTCTACTTTGTACGGCGCGTACTTGTAATTATTTTTTCCTTTTCCTTTGCCCTTTTTTCCTTTTCCTTTGCCCTTTTGAACTGGTTCTTCAATTTGTACTTTAAAAATACTTATATCTATCTCATCTAATATTTTTTTAAGTGCAGAAGTTTGATTTTCGCATAAATCCTTCATAGCATGACCGAAAGTTTGTATAAATCTAGAATCTCTACATATATGCACAAATTCTTCACAATTGTATCCATCCTGAAATGTTGATAGAATAACATGGAGATTTGCAATAAGTGCTTGTCTCCTTTCTTCGGATAACATAAAATCAATTCCTATTAGATATTTCTCTGCATTTGTAATTCTTGAGGATGGTGGTTTAATTATTTTAGTTGATTGGAAGATCTTGGTAAATAAATAAACAATACATTTCGTGAATTTTGTAAATGAATCGAAAATTTTTAAAATAAACTTACCATCATTTTTTATACATTCCAAGGCCAAAATCAATTCACCAAGTAAAATTTTTTGACAATAAAATTCTTGGTACTCTTCTTCTTGGTAACTTAGGGACGGTGCACCATCACCTATCACAAGATCGACGGAGTATTTTCCAAAAATAGCGTCTGACATTGCCGTGACATCAGAGATGGTCTCAATACGCGTAATATCGCCATCTTCAAATGAAGCTATGTTGTATTTAGAATTATTTTGCAAACTATCATAAAATTGTTTAGATCTGTCATTTTGACACAAACTTACTCCTATGCCACAACAATCAAAAGATTGTAATAAAAGATCACTCATAGCACCTGGACCTGCGCAGATATCCAAAAAATTCTTACACGATAAATTAATTCGTTGCATAATTTCAAACAATTTTATGCCTGCACGACTTTTTATAATTGGTGGAACATTCAAATCTGGATATAATTCATTACGTTTTGCGATATAAACGTGATTCATACCCATATCATATATGTACGATAGTCGTTCCTTTTGTTTCAATAAATTACGTAATTCATTGCCGTGTTCGTCTTTTGATAAATCATCAAAATCGATGCGTCTAAATCCACAAGAAATTACATTAAAATCATAATTTCTACTTTGAATGTTATACATGAGCCTTTTGTTTTGGTGAAGTCCAATAATACTGACTACAATCGTAAAAAGAAGCCTTGCTTCTGTTTTTTTTTCTTTTCTTATTGTAAAAAAAATCTTACTGCTAGAAATGACACTCGTTATAAACAATGAATTCATGCCCGTAATAGGAACATTGATTATGTTTTTATTCTCAGGAATCGAAAAAATTTTTTTTTCTGCACATAGACAAAAAGAAATCGGTCGTATGAACAAAATATTATCCTTTAATTACTCTTATGGTGTATACAAGATATTGATAATTATAGCAGCACTTATAGAGATCGTATCATCTATTTTATTATTATATGATATATTTGACGGTACCCTTGATAAAATTAGTAGTATTTATGCTGTAAACATGTTGTTGTTTTTTACCGTATGTGTGACTATATTTTTTTATTTTAACTTCAAAATTATAAATAGGAGAGCTTTATTTAGTAATATAGTTACGCTTTCTGCACTACTTTTTATAAGAATTATAGTTATGCGAAGATTAAAAAAGAAAAACATCATAAACTAGGTATGAATTGCCAATTCAAATCTTGACAAATTTTCCGCCAATGTTCGTCTTGGAGGTATAATTTTTCCCTACTTTTTAATTCCGAAAAAAATGGTAAGTACTCATCATATGATAATAATTCCAAAAATTTTCTAAATATATACGCGTAATTTAAAAAATTTTTACGACCAGGTGGTGTATGCGTTTCAAACGGTTGTTGAATGAGATTAAACATATCCTTCAATTTCTCTTCTTGCTCATATGTAAATTGGGGCAAATGGTAACCATTAATTTTATGAGTAATTAAATTGCAATGTTCATAATATTTTGTTTTTGATATTTTTTTAAGAATCATCTTAACAATTTTGGGATTTACATCTTCTAATCGCATATCCATTTTGTGAATTTCATTCGTTATTTCGATTAATAAACTATCATCGAGGTGTGTCCGTTCTTTTCCTTGTATTTGGCTTAATTTTTCAGAAAAATGGTTCATTCTCTTATACATACATGGTATGTTTGAATAATGCATAAATTCGGATTTATATTTCATATCGTCTATCGACGGATCCACATAAAAACTTTCCTCACACACAGTAGCACATTCATAACATGCAGTTTGACTCCTGTCTACGTCGCTTCCACAATTTTTACATTTGTACACACAAAAAAATTCTTTGGGTTTACTCGACTTGCGGACATTGTGTAAATCATTTGGATATTTCATTTTTACAAGCTGATCCAGAGCAGGAACTTGATGTACCCTTTTTTTCTTCTGAATATCTTCATACTGACTCCATTCAGACCATGCATCCATATTACCCTTTATTGTACTGAGACAATTTTTTTGTAGCTTTTTTTTTCCGTCCACTGTTTAAAATAAAAAATAAATTAAAAATCTATATTCTAACAAATGTCAACATCATTGAAATTAAAAAAATTTGACCCATCCCAAATAAAAAGCAATTCTGTAGTAATGTGTATTGGAAAAAGAGGGACAGGTAAAACTACACTAACAGCCGATATTTTATATCACCAGAGGAAAAAATTTGATGCAGGTATTGCATTTTCTGCTACCGAAGAAAGTAATGGTTTTTGGTCCAAACATATATGTGACACACTCATCTATCAAGACTTCGATAGTAAGGTTTATGCAAATTTCATTGCAGAACAAAGACGAATAAACTCACTTTTAAACAATCCAATAAATTCTTTTGCGTTACTAGAGGATTGTATGTATAGTCGTATTTTGAAAAGTGACCCTTCTATACGTGGTTCTTTTTTTAATGGACGTCATTGGAATATATTTCTAATCGTCACTATGCAATATGTACTGGATCTACCACCGGAACTTAGATCCAACGTAGATTATATATTTATTTTGAGAAATAATATGGTAGCAGATAGAGAAAAAATTTGGAAACATTTCTGTGGATTCATTCCTACTTTTGCTGCATTTTCGCAAATAATGAACAAATGCACGCAAGGTTATGAATGCTTAGTAGTGAATAATACAGCCCGATCGAATGAAATTGATGATTGTATATTTTGGTATAAAGCTGAGATTCGAGATGATTTTCGTGTAGGAAAGAGTAAAATGTGGTATTATCACTACAAAATGAAAAAAAACATAAGTTTGGAAAAAGAACAGAACGACGATAATGACTATTATGAAGACTTAGTTGGAGTTAATACAAACTCTTTGAGACAGAGGAATTTAGTTGTAAAAAAAATTTCTTAGTGTATATTATCACTTAAAAATAAAAAAAAATGCCATCAAAAAAGTATGATGAAGATGATATTGAGTATTATATTTACGAGGATACATACTCAGTGGATATGGATGAAGATGATAATCCATACATTAATCCTGATCTCCATAATATTGGAATGGAAAACGAAAAAATCAAATGGGTTGATGCAGCACATGAAGATATAGTGAACATGTATAATTCATTGATACAATATAAAAATGATGCAACTTCGCACTTCTTCGAGAAATTAACATTCAACAGATTTTTAATCTTTGTTGCTCAAAATTCACATCAACATTCTTGATCATTAATCAGAAGGCGATCGGGAATTTTTCTTTTCCTTATTTTTTTTGTTATTGGTTTTTCTTCTTCTGGTTGTAAATCCTTCGATAATAATTTAAATTCTTCTAAATCAGTAATGAATTTCTGAAATAACGGCAGATTTTTGTGAAACCATAATCGATCGCGTTTTACTTCAACAACATCGAGAATAGGTGGATCGAATACATCGCCTGGCGGTTTGTACTGCACGAAGTGCGCAATTTCCAAATCAAAAACTTCCAAAGACCTGTGGATAAATGTTGAAAGTAAAGAAAAAAAAAAAGTTATATATACATTTATTCTAAATTCGAAATGTGATGGCTCTAGGAGAAGAAATTGACGCTATCTAAGTGTTACAATTGAAGTTGTGGCATGTAATGATTCGGCACTTCGTTCTTGATCTGGCGGCAAAGCGGACACTATTTTTTTTTCTTTTTTAAATAATAATGATTTTTGAATATATAAAAGGCATAGTTTACATTACTCTATTTTTCTTACTAATTAGAAAAATGAGTAAGTATTTTAAAAATGTCAAAGCCGACAAACGTCACGTAAGTTTAAATCTAAACGAAAAAAAGCTGATGTCTACTAAAATTAAAAATACATCTGCTCCTCTCATGCAAGGATCGGAAGCTATATTTTTAAAAACTAGGTGACCTTTATTTCAATTAAAATTCCGTCCTTGCTTATTCGGTCAGGGCTCGCTCCGAGGAATTTGTGTTGATCATGCATAATTAACCCAAGTTCAAAAAAGGGAGCGAGGTCTGGCCGCAAAACTTGATATGCCAAGGCTGCCTCGTCCTCATATTTAATACCGTGCTCAGTTGCGCGAATCATCTGTGGATCAGGCGGTATATTATCATAAAAACCAGCTTTACTTTTAATTAGTGAAGAACGTTTTTTATACGGATTTTCACCCAGAGCGGTAGCAGCATCACTTGCAGTAAGACACGTTTTCCTGGTAATATACCATTCGTCAGATCTCTGTTTTATTTGAGGTTTGAAAAGTAGGCGAAGTACTCTTTTATCCACGATACATTCTGGCAAAGCATTAACAACATCATCTAAATTTTCTTGATCAATATAAGTTTTATATTGCATAATTTATTTGTTACTTGAGGTAAAAGATAAGTATAAAAAAAAAAATTCTAATATATTATATATGCAAGCAGTAGCCGGAATTGGAGCTTTTCTCTTCCTTGCATCCTTAACATCCTACCGAAATATTAAAGCTGATTTGAGATGTGGGCCTGAAGAAGAATATATAAACGGAAATTGCTTATGTGACGATGGGTACACACGTGACGTTAAAGGAAAATGTGTAAAAAGAAAGACCAGAAATCCATTCACAAGTTCTGCTTTCACAAATAAATCCTACACCCCAAAGTCAGAAATTGAATTCGTGCCATCTTACACTGTACCCGGTGTTTATCCTTCTTATTCCTCGTACAAAAACGTACCATATTCCAATTATAATGAAATAAACAAACATCAAGCAAATTTACAATTATTGAATCAAACTAAACCTTATATGTATGAGAACAAAATAGGTGTTGTGAAAGACTTCGATCGTATGGCGAATGTACAACATTCCTCTATCGGAGGCGGCTCGGGAATACATGATAATCCTTTTGATGTAAAAAGTATGAAACATTCCTTAGAGTATTTAAAAACAAACGCACATGAACTAGACGAAAATCCAGGTCCATACCCTAGCATAAATTTCAAACATAAACAATATGAACCTAAATCAGTTGTCGGCGGTAGTGACCTATATGTATTTGATAGTTTGGGAGATAGGACAGTAAAAAATTATGATCCACAACCTATGAATTTAAATTCAACTGGTATAGCAATTGCAGACAGAGCAGCTGATTATGCAGTAAGTTCAATGGGACTAAATTATGCAAATGTACACCAGCAATTGACAAATTACGCAAATGGTGAAACAATGACATCATATAAGCCGTTGAATGCTACGGTGAGACCAATTTCTAATCCCGTATTAACCAATAGACATCCGGAGAAAGAAAATACATATTCTCCAATTGAAAACGACAATGTGCTAGCACCTCCTATTCCAATAGATGATGTAAAAGTAAAAAAGAAAAATGGCGAATTACATAGTCGTCAACCATATGCAAACACCGGCAGCTACATTGCAGACAAACCAAGAGGGAAACTACCCGAAATAGATGTTGGTGACGCTCTTCACATATGGAACGCTGCGAATCCTTTTTATGATGTGACTGGCAAGTATAATAGTCGTGAACATACTGAATTTAGAAACAAACGTCCTTTGATAGTTCCTAAAATGCTAGGAAACCCAAACAACGAATTTTTAGATCCTCTTGAAGACATGGCGAGAAAAGATAAGTTAAACTATGAAATAGATAATGTATATAATGAAAAGTTGATTGCTGAACCAAGAGCAGCACAAGCAAATATAGATGTTAATTTAATCAGATCTACTGATGTTAGAAATACCTCCAATAAATCTCAAAGTACTAATGTGAGTGAGTTTCCTTTGTACGACAATTCCTTTCACAATACTCCTCCTACACGTGGAGTAAGAATAACTTCAAATAAAAGTCAAGATATACTTTCGCCATACTCGCTTCCAATTTTGAATCTGGAAGATTACAGTTCCAGAGACATGGCCATGGGTTTACCTACGCTTTGAAAAAAATCTTATAAATATATAGATATGCAACAAATAGGAATTCTATATGTTTTGTTTGCTTTTCTTTTTACATTATCAATCTTCCTTTTTACGAATGCGCATTCTTTATTATTATCCTCGGTATCCTCCGACAAAATTAATAAAACATCAAAATTCTATGCTGACTTTTTTAAGCAACCACCGGATCCTGTATTTAATAAAAAGTACATGCATCCAGTTCATTACATATCAGAAGAAAGAAATAATTTTAATGATACACAATGGCAATACAAATGGAGCGGAAAATAATCGTTGGAATTTTTTAAGATATTTATTTCTACGTCAATTAAAATGTCAAATGATGAACATGCATGTATATTAAAATTATGTAATCAAAACTTAGAGACAAATGTAAGGAAATGTGTTTTAAAAACATTTAATTCGTATATCGATGATTACTCTGATCAATTAAATCAAATGAAAAAACACGACAAGTCTAAGAAGGTAATGAAAAGATTCCAAAATAAACTAAAATGTGTTGCATTAGATAAAGAATGCGAAGATTTACACGATGATTTTTTTTCAACTTTGTGTACAGAAATTGATTATCTAGAAACGATTTTGACACAAATTACAAAATTGAAAATACAGCTATTAAGTAAAGTAAGAACTTCAGCAATAAATGATGTTGATTTAAAATTACCCGATAAATCTGAATTCGCTAAAGAAATTCTAAAAAAGAATGCCTATACATTTTTTCACTTGGTACCAATGTACTACTCTTACTATCAGACAAGGAACATTCTAAATGTGAAACCTATTATCGATAGCGTAACAGAGGAAGTAATGGACTGTTTGACTACTCGTACATATTCTCTTTTCTTTAAACGCCCACTGGAAGCGTGCGTTGTGTATCAAAACAAACTAGACGAAATTATACAAAAATCTGGAAGTAGTGAGCCACCTAGGAGTATTCCAAAAGAAATAGAAAGAGAATATGAAGAAGAAATGAAAAATACAAAAGAAGAACAGCCGTCAGAGACAGTGCCTCCGGAATATAAAACTATATATGTTGAAGAAGATGCAATTATCCAAAATACCGATTCTCAAGATGTTTTAAATTTGCAAAACAAAGATACATCGCAAGATGAAATCATACAAAGAGATGTAAATAAAAAAAATGATGATGCATTAAGTTCGAAATCTGATGAACTCGATGAAGCTCTTCCACGTGAATATAATTAATTTTTTTTATTTCTTTTTTCTTATTACTATTAGAAATGTCCGATAAGAAAACGAGGGTAAAAACTTGGCACACCGTCGCATTGCTTTGTTTTTTAGTTCTTCTCGTATTTGTTGCCAAGTATTTTTTTAAACAGGCAGGCTCAACACTTAGCAAGGTTCCAAGTACGATATCTTTAGCACCCTTTTCGCCAGTTTCATTAGCTAGTTCGATGAAATCGTAATACTTAATCTATATCCAAAACCGAATTTGAAGAATTCCAAGCAATAGCTTGCACAAAACTATCAGCGTAATCATCTTTTTTTTCTTGACTCTGGAAAAAATTAGACCAATAATAATGCTTATCTAATGCTAAATATCTTTCAGCTATTAAAATAGATAATTTTTTATATTCCTTTCGTGTGTAATTGTCCGATACATTTAGACAAGCTTTTGCATACTGCACAATTGTTCCATGTTGTAAAGAAGAATTATCAATTCTTTTCTTGGGCGAGACGAACACCACTCTATCAAATGGCAACTTAATTTCACATTCAAAAAAAGATTGAATAATATGGGATATAACTTTCATCTGTGTATTGCGATTTATTTGTTGTTCAATTAAAACATAGTCTAAACAGCCAAAATTTTGCATTCGTAGTTTACTGATTATGTCAGTTGTAAAATCTTGAATATTTTTTCCTCTTAGAGAAATATTTACCCATTTTTTAATATTGAATTCATTATTTTTAAAATCAACTAAACAAAGTGACATATTTTTCAAACCTACATCAAATGATGCTACCCTCCTGACATACATATCAATTTCCATATTCAGCATGAGCCATAATAAAAAGAACATATGTAAAAGTATTAATAGAGGAATATTTACGTGCGAAAGAAAGTATGAAATTAAATTTACCTGTTTATGGTTCCGGACCCTTTACTATACTAGAAAAAAATATCGATGTCTCTGAAAAAATCTAGAAACCCAAATTTTATCGTCGTGCAAATCTTTTGCCAACGGATTTAGATTTTTTCTGCCTGGTATTTGATTTGCGAGATCGTCTTCGTCTTCGTTTTCTTCTTGATTGACCATTCGTCTGGTCGTCTACAGGAGAGGGGATACTAATATTTACAATAGGATGTCTAGAATCGTCATAAATCGACCTTACCGTAAAACTATCAGGCATATGAGGATAAGCACGAACTTGAATTGGTTTGAAAGGAACCTTCATTTTTTCGACTTCTTTTAAAGTCCAACCTAAATCCATTCTTCGATCTTTACTCATGTAGTCATACCACTTTGGTCGGTATCCGGATCCATCTTCAAGAAAAGTTTCCGGCCAACTTGCGTCAGCTGATTCCTTTTCGTCTAGTAATTGTCTTATATCCTCTTCCAATTCTTCTATTCTGTTTTCGGATTGTTGTTTAGTCCATTTCAAGTGATTAAATATCATAGAATTCGCTGCATGATGTAATTTTTGATCCCTCACGTCGTGAACTACATCAGTATCATACATTTGTTTGTCAAATTCTTCCAGTAATAAATAAACATCATGATTTTCAATTGATTCCTTGTGTTCGTCTAGTATATCGTAAAAGTCTTTTTCTATTTCTTTAATATACTTTTTTGAATACCCATTAGTGTTATTAACACGCTGTAATTCGTCTCTTATTTGCACTAATTCTTGTACTGTTTGTCCTGTTATTGATTTCAATTTACTCACATTCCGCTCAATATCTCTAGCAAAACCAGGAACATCATGATTTTCATCATCACGTATGTAGACATTACGCATTGCCGAATGGTCCGTTGCAAGTTTTTTTGATTCTCCAAATCGCGTCAAAGGAACATAATTTTCTAAAAGTAAAAAATTAGGAAACGCTTCAATATGCTTTCTTTTCATTTACATAGCGTCACATAATTTTTACTTGCTACTGTCGAGTATTATTAATCTTTTTTTTATTCAGTAATCATTCTTCCTTTTCATTTCTTTAATTTTAGATTTTTATTGGCTGAACATCAGATCAAAGTATATATGCTCAAGAATGATTGAGGTATGTCTCTGTTGTTCCATTTTCAATTCAAAATATTTGCCTCCATCAAAAAAACAGAAAAGAAAATCGCGTAAATCTAAACATAGAAAATACATAAGAAAAAAACAAAACTAAATCAAGATAGTTTTTGTATATTTTTACTTTGAAATTTTTTTTTTTTGGAATGAAAACATTATAATTTCACCATCCTGTAATACAAGCCACATATTCTTAATAATCTCATTGCAAAAAAAAATTTACTTGCTATACAAGAGCTATCTTTTTACTTTGAGATTTTTTTTTTTGGAATGAGATCGCGAAAAAGGGGGGGTCTTGCTATACAAGAGCTATCTTTTTACTTTGAGATTTTTTTTTTTGGAATGAGATTATTTTTTTCCAGAAAAATAGCGTATTTTTATGTATTTTTACTCTTCTTGTATTACTAGAATTGTATAAAAACAACTTAAAGTGTTTTTTTTTCTGCTATAAATTGCATTTTTTTTTTTTTTTTTTTATAAGTAAAAACGAGGTAAAAAAAACACTTTGAAATCTCAATCCAAAAATTTCATGCAATTTAATTGATCACAAGCACTTGTTCATCTTTTGTATCCTTCGATTTAGGTATTCGTGATGTTGTATCTACTTCAACCTCCTTAATTTCCTCTATCACCGGTTCGAGCTTTTTAGGAGGAGCAAATTTCGGCCTCGGTTGATTCTCAACTAATTTTTGTATCAGAGCAGGAAAAGCAGGTGTTGATAGCAAGTCACTTGGTAAAGTTTGCTCGTTACTTCCTGCTGTAGGTTTAAATTTTTCAGCGGCAATTGACTCTAGATCGTCATCGTCAGACTCTGACTGTACCTCTTGCTTACGTGTAAATTTCGGTATGGATTGTTGTACAAATTGTTGGGTCAGATGGAACATCATCATTGATCCCATTAATAGTAGAATCAATTCAACCTCTGGTGCAAGAGCCTTGGTTCGATCTTTATACTTATCATATAATCGCATAAACACACCATCATAATCGCCTAAACTTGTCATACAATGTTCAGAAAAGCCATTCAAATGCAATCCTACTGGATCATATCTATTATTCAAAAACTCAAGTCCACTAACGAAGGCTATTAAACCTTTGCGCATAAATTTTATGCACTTTTGACTATTTAACTCAGTCTGCATTCGCATTACTTCTGTCTTAATTATGTTCAAATCCGATGATATATCCAATTTCAATTCCGATTTTACACCTTGTTGTTGTAATAGATAAAATGTCTGTAGTAAGACAGCTTTTTCTTCATAGAATGAATCAAAATTATTACGCCTAGATGTAGATCGTTGTCTCTGAGGAGAATGCCGGCGACTAGGAGTACGCCGGCGACTAGGAGTACGCCGGCGACTAGGAGATCTAATGGGAGACACACGTCGTGATTCTTGTCGTATTTGCTCCTCTCTTTTTTTATCTTCCTCTTCAAATCTGTCAGTCATGTTTTTAAGATGATTAAATATGTTTACAGGATCGTTCTTAGGTGGTGATTTTGTCTTATTTCTTGATCTACTCTTATTTATTTCTTTGATAAATTCTACATTATCAACATCTTCACGAACTTTCGATTTATTTGACACTGCGTGAAGAAGACTCTGCACATGGATATCATCTCTTGGTGACACTACTGGTGAGTTTAGACTTATTGTTGGTTGTGGTAAAGGAATTACTTCACTCATATAACATACATTAGATTAAATAATTTTTTTTTTTTTTACTATTAATATTACAAAAATTTTATAATTTTTTCTTACGAATATTAATATGATTAATTTATCTAGATTCAATCAAAAATATGAAGAATTTACTGATACACCTGACGCAATAAATTTCAAAGACGTAATTAAAGAAGCTGAGAAATCAGTCAAAGACGTACAAGAGAGTGCTGGTACGTGGGATACACTTAATATAAATGATAATCTTTTCGTCATGTTGAAGAAAATGTTTAGTGGAAAAGAAGATTCCGTTAGTATACCACCTACAGGAAACACTTGGCACACTCATCCTAAAAGTTGTAATTCAAATAATGATTGTTCAATCATCCCACCAAGCGCACAAGATTTGAAATTGTTTGCTTCGCGACCAAGAGATCAACATATGGTGATTACCGAAAACAGAGTTTATTGGGTAAAATCAAACGAAGAGTATACAAGTGATCAATGCGAAGAAATTTATAATTTTTATATTGTTTTGGAAAATTTTTTTGATGAAAGTGACGTTTCTCATAATGTATATGATAAACTATTCAAGTATGCATCAGAATATGGTAATTTTTTCACAATCTATGTATTTGAATATAATGATGACATGTTGAATTATATGTGAAATAATAAAATATTTAAATATCTAAGTGATTATAATTTATCAATGAATGTCGAATTTTAATCATAGTGCAATTGCTGTGAAGGGTGGCAAAATCATAGCCAAGGGAGAGAATGGATATAAAGGGCGAAAGTATTCAAGTTCGTATTGTACTACACACGCCGAGGTAAATTGTATACAAAATATAAATTGCAAAATGAGAAAAAGAGGAGATATTACTGTTTGGTCGTTTTTTGAAGGAAAATATTTAAAAAACAGCAAACCGTGCTATAATTGTTGTAAATCTTTATACAATTTTGGTATTCGTAGAATAGGATATTTTGACGGAGTGCAGTGGAAGGAAGAAAATATTCTCGAAGTAATGAAAACCGCAATCACATCAAGTGGTGATCGTAAATTTGGCTAGCGTAAGAAAATTTTACTAAGATGAGCCCAAGATATAAGAATTGTATTTGGATCATCTTTACTTTTTTTTACGCGATATTCTAGAGATCTCAAATGTTTTTTTAATCTTTTTCTCACGATGTCTGTATCATACACTGCATATCCCACGACATGTTTAGGAATACAAAAAATACAATGAGTAAAATGAAACTCTGCGAATCTTTGAATACTTTCCATACATTGAAAACAAATGTGAGAATACACTGCTTCGAAAGATGTTACAACTTGAGTTGAAGTGCTATAAGCCTGCCTAGCTGTATAATTCATATATATGATACCAGATAATAATAAAATTAAATTATTTTATGTTTCAATAAAAAAAAATAAATAGAATTTTCTATTTCATTATTATTCATCCAATATGGAATCCATAATACGGGAATATTTTTTAATCTACAATAATCTGATTTAATTAAATCATTCATTTGCTGTTTTGCCAGTGTATATACGTTAGTTTTATCTTTCAATATATGATAATGAAATATACCGTTATATTCGATTATTGCTAGTTTATCATCTTTCTTCACAATGAAATCAAATCGAAGCGTTCCATTCTTTACTCCTTTTAAATTGTCTAATGTCACATCATATTCAAATTCTACTCCAATATTTTTTAAAATTTTATCGACGAACTTTTCGCCAACAGAGTGTTTCATTATATTTACACACACTTTTTTATTATTGAATTTTAGTGCAGTATAACTATCAGCAATAAATGATTATTCTATATGAGCTACCTTGTAATACGTCGAATAAAGACGATTAATTGAAATATATTTTAGTGACATGAAAAGGTAGCAAATTATATAATGATCAATTATTGTCTAATTATGTGATTACTACAATACATTTTAATAGTGACCTTAAAATTTAATTTGCATAAGCAAGACCGGCCATTCCGCTCTTAATTCTTAGCACGTTCTTTGAACGTGCGTATACTCGCAACTCCGCTCCTGGCTTTACTGCCGAACCCTTTCCAGTCGCCGTATGCAGGAATAGCCCCTTTTGGTCTCGATGTGCTGTTTCTGGATGTTTCGTTGCCGTGGGTTCAAAATTCACGTGACTTGTAATGAGTTTTACATTATCAATTCTGCTAAGATTGACGGATCCAGATGGCCTAAAATCTTCAGGTTCCAACGCAAAGGAATATACATATATAGGCCTGGTAGGAACACTTGTATGGTATTGGGCAGGCACGATCTCTCTAAAGTAGGTTGCCGGCATATTTGTGAATCTGTCGTAGCCGTTGAATTGAAGCCTTGCTTCTTTAAGTGGGTCTCCTGCTGAATTATACGCCGACTGAAGCGCTGTGTAATTGAATGGCTCACCTTCCTCAATTGAAACCTTAGGGACGAATGTCCAAATAAGTTCCGACGTTGGATGATTAAAATATGCATGATAAGTAGTAGCCATATTTCCACATGGATGTGGTCCCTGATATTGCAATAAGTCTATTAAATACTCATGTGTTGACCCAGCGAATGTTTTTCTCTCCTCCTCTTCTAAATAAACAAGATTACACATCAACTTAGCGTCAAGTTGATATTCAGTTGCTCCCTTTGGCGGAACTGATCTGACTTTTGCAGAGGATAGGGCGGTAAAATCTTCATCGTGTTCACTAAATTTCGCTGAAGCCCCGTCGGCGGGTATTACGTCGTTATTTCCATCGTGAAGGACGTTGCCTGGAGAAATAAGATCATATCCAGGGAACGCAACAACATCCCTAAATTCTTTAAATGTTACTTTAATCTCAACTTGGTGATATTGCAAAGCAATTAGTGGCAAACTGCACATGAGATGCCTGCAAAACCAGAATTGGAGAGGCACGTAAAGATCCTGAGGATGCATTGCCATTTCTTCTAATTCTGCTTCGGAACCTGACCTTCCGACAAGATGTCCAATTTGCTTTTTCTCCGGTGTTTGTGTTAGTTCATCCCATACGTGGAGATAATGTCCAGGGTGGCTATCAATTAAAGTGCCACCAATTACCAAGTCAATTTTATCAATCGCGGCGAAACCTACGCAGTCGCAATACCTTGCTTTAGGATATTTACCCGGATTGGCCTCTAAAAATTCTCTTTTCAATTCGTCACTGTTCTCGAATTTCTGCTGATCAATATTTGGGTCGCGAAGGCGCTTCCTTTGTATAAACTCACTTTCTTCTAAAGGAGGATTAAGAGCTGGAAGGCTTAAATTCAACCACGTTTTTGACAAAAGATCACCAGTACGAGAGATAACGCACGTTGACGTAGAACCCCAAGCTGGTTTTTGATTGAATTGCATAAATACTGACTCTTTCGCAAAATTAGTGTGTCTTCTGTATACTCCCTTAAAAAACGTAATTTCGCCTTGAACTGAGAGATACTGATCTTGGCTGCCGAGGGCAGCTAACTGCGTGAGACTTCCAGTCGACATTGATATTACTATATAAGAAAAAAAAAAACAATATTGTTCGAACTACAAGAATTTTTTTTTTAATAATGTATAATCGTTTTGCACTTTTAAAATCGTGTCAATATCAGGTTTTGATACTTTATCAGGATGGTTGCGTCTCATAAATTCCCTATATGTACGATCTAAATCTCGTCTGCTTTTTACATTAACAAATATACTATCAGATTTTACATTTTCGTTGATTAAACGTGGAAATATATATATACATATTAAAATTATACTAACAAATGTTAATTTGATATATGTTCCGTATTCATTATTGACGTCGTCATTATTTTCTTCATTAGGATACCTTTCTTCGTCACTTCCGGAATCGTCTGACTCGTAATTTAAATCGTCTGACTCGTAATTTAAATCTTCAGAGCTAGACATATATGTGTAAAATAAAAAAAAAAAAAAAAAA
>MDTC01255501.1_pt1 | contig 27198 bp, 23 predicted proteins | sample 811181 | NCBI WGS metagenome assembly MDTC01 (sample SAMN05326644, study PRJNA326480) | marine metagenome | isolation source: seawater | place: Pacific Ocean: North | collected 2011
TACATAAAAATATCTGAAGCAAAAAATCCAGAATTATCTCCTCAAATAATAAAGAACTTTTTGCTAACAACTCACTATGTATTAACAAATTTTACGATAGAAAATAAAAAAGATTATTTAGAGCATCTGTTACATGTAATAGACAGAATTTCCGAATTTATAAATATTAATGAATCCGTTGAATTATATACACTTAAAGGGCATCTTTTCATAAATTTAGAACGCTTGGAAGAAGCAAAAGAATGGATAGATAAATTTCAGTTTAAAGACGAAGGGCTCTCGGCTTTTTATGCTCACGGAATTAATCAGTTACTCACTCAGAATTTTGCTGAAATTTCATGTAAAGAGAAACTCATTGATTATAAATCTCTAATAGATTTGCTAGAATTAGATTCGAAAAGTCCTCGAAGCATCGATACGATTTCTTGGGCCAAAAGTAGGTGCATGTTATTTGGTAATCAGCATGAAGATGCTTACGAAAACCTTGAAAGGAATGCAGTTTCCCCACCTAGAATCTACTACACGCTACTAGCTTTTGAATCATGTGTTTTTCAGCAAAATGAAATTGGATTAAAGTACCTAAATTTGATGAGTAAAAAGATTGAAAATAAGCAATCCTCTTTCGATTTGTTTCGATCTGCTTTATTTGTTATTTGTGGTGATGAAGAGTCATTTTCCAGACTCTTGAAAGATAAGGATAGTTGCTTAAAGCATTGGTTAAGAGGCCCAGACAACTACTGGTCGATCTTCTCAAAGTGTATTTTGAAAAAAGCTGCAGCTATCGAAGAGTTTTCAGAAGAGATCACATCAAAGGTTTTTGCACAACGCACGCTTTGCGAACCAGCATTAAAACTATTGGACCAAATTAAGTTTGGCAGTTACAGTTTCAGCAATGATTTGAACGACCTCTTCACTAACCATCACTAAGCTCATAGAACAGTTGCAAGTATTTTTCTGTATTTGGAAAAGGGAAAAAAGTTATTTACTCGCCTTTCAAAATGAAGGTTTACAGGATGGAGCACCTACTGCCTGAAGAACCTATTCTCTAATACTTGAAGTCAAGATTCCTCGCTCTCATCGATGATTTGTCAGTAAGCAGAGTTTCGACGAATTGAAAGCCATACCTCAAAATGAAGTTCCCTCTTTTAATCGTCTTTGATTTTGATGGGGTGCTGACTGACAATCGGGTCATTGTCTCAGAAGACGGCACCGAGAGTGTCATTTGCAATCGTGCAGATGGATTGGCTTTTGATATGTTTCGTAAAGCAAACATACCTTGCATAATTCTATCTACTGAAACAAGCAAGGTAGTTGCCGCACGGGCCGAAAAACTGAAAATTCCAGTTGTTCAAAAAAGTAAGGATAAAGTAAAATCACTTAAATCGATTTGCCTTGAACGAAGTATATCCCTGTCAGATGTCTGGTATGTGGGAAACGACCTAAACGATCTAGAAGTCATGAAAATTGTCGGAACAACCTTCTGCCCATCCGATAGCCATCCCCTAATCAAAGAGATTTCTCAACATGAATTGAGCAAAAAAGGCGGATTTGGGGTAGCAAGAGAGATTATGGAAAAGTTCTTGGAATTACACAAAATCATTATCAACACCAACAAATATTAATGAGTATATTCATCATCGCAGAAATTGGGATCAATCACAACGGAGATATGAGTATTGCAAAAGATCTTATCACAGTAGCCAGAGAAGCTGGTTGCAACGCCGTTAAATTCCAAAAGAGGACAATCGACCAAGTCTATAAGAGTGAATTTCTCGACTCGCCAAGAGATAGTCCATGGGGGAGCACCCAGAGAGAACAGAAAGCCGGCTTGGAATTTTCGCTCGAGGATTACAAGGAAATAGATCGTTATTGCAGAGAAGGAAAAATCCAATGGTTCGCCTCGGCGTGGGACATTGAAAGCCAAAATTTCCTTCAGCAGTTCGATTGTGATTTCAACAAGGTAGCCTCGGCTATGATTGTCCACGAAGAATTACTGCAGATGATTGCTAAAGAGAAAAAGCATACCTTCATCTCAACCGGCATGACCACTTATGAAGATATCGAGAAGGCCATCGCTATCTTCACTAAGGAACAGTGCCCCTTCGAGCTGATGCATACTGTTTCCACATATCCGATGAAAGATGAGGACGCCAACCTAAACTTAATTAAGACATTACGTGATAAATTCAGCTGTCAGGTTGGCTACAGTGGACATGAAGTAGGGTTAGCAGTATCCTACGCCGCTGCCGCTTTAGGAATTACTTCCTTGGAAAGACACATCACACTAGATCGAGCAATGTACGGTTCAGACCAATCCGCCTCTGTCGAACCCAATGGCCTTCGCCAGCTTGTGGAGGCAGTTAGAAAAATTGAAAAAGCTATGGGTGATGGAGAGAAAAGGATCATTGAACAGGAAATTTTAATAGCCCGAAAACTCCGAGAGCACCTTGATTTAGAGGGGAATCATTAGACCTCCTCAATCCAGTTTTCATAAAAAACTCATCCCCATCTCAAAGAAAAATAAAATTGGAGTGATGCAGGGTAGACTACTACCCAAGTTTGAAGGTCGCTTCCAAGCTCACCCTCTCGGTTATTGGGAGCAAGAGTTTCCGATAGCAGCAGGGCTTGGAATGGATTGTATCGAGTTTATCTTTGACTACCAAGACTTCGAAAAAAACCCATTGTGGAATGCTAACGGCGTAAGTGAAATCAAACAAATCTCAAAAGCAACTGGGGTTGAAGTTCTTACAATTTGTGCGGATTTCTTTATGGAATGCCCCCTTCACTCCAAGTGCCCGAATGAATCGGATTTTTCAACTAAGACCTTAATAAGGTTATTGGAGCAATCCAATGCCCTTGGTGTAACCGACGTCATTATTCCATGCGTTGACCAATCGAGCATCAACCATTTTGGAAAGCTCGAACTGCTCGAAAATAAAATCCGAGAACTGATTCCAATCGCATCCAAACTCGGAGTGCGCTTATGCCTCGAGACTGACTTGCCCCCATGTCTCTTTGCTAATTTTTTGAGATCTATTGATTCCTCCTCGGTTTCTATTAATTACGACACGGGCAACAGTGCCGCCCTGGGTTATGATTTCAATGAGGAATGGGCTGAGTACGGATTTGCTATAACCGACCTTCACATAAAAGACAGATTGTTGGGTGGTGGGTCTATTGCCCTCGGTGAAGGCGATGTCGACTTCTGTGGATTTTTCCAAGCATTAGGAAAATTTGAATACAAAGGCCCCATTATCATTCAAGCATACAGAGATGATGAAGGCGTCAGTATTTTCCTTAAGCAGTTCGAATTCTTAAACAAACTTTTGTCGAAACATTATTCAAGGACTTAATAAACGAAAAAACCTGCCCTAAGCAAATCACAGGGATTTCAAGACCAAAACGTTAAGTTGTACGGTGCTACGCCCTTATTCGATGCCGCGTTGCAATTGAAAACTTACTATTGTGGTAAAGGCATGAAACTCCAATGACTCCCAAGAATACACGATGATAAGCAAACCAGTCAGGAGCCAGTCCCAAAATCATTTTATCGCACCTTCCGGTCCTTGATTGCCAGCAAGGCAAAATATCTATTCCAATGCTTCCTTCGACAGAAAAAACTTTGGTTGACCAGCCTACTTTTCTGGGAAAAGCTTAAGAATTTTTACAACATAAAAAGCAACGAGCTTTTACCGAAGGCTAACCCTTTCTAAACAGATTGTTTTCCAGATTGAAGTCATTTCCTTACAGAAAATGTTACTAAAACCATAATGAGCGGAAGCCTTTTTTCACATCTACCTCAAGATGTTCCCAAGGTTGATACTCCCTTTCGGAAGATCCAAACTCAAATACCCGTGCCGGAAAGTATTCCATTACTTCAGCGCATGTATGAACTAGAATCGCGTTCTATGCACGGTCAAATGCCAATTATTTGGGATCAAGCAGAAGGATTCCAGGTTCATGATAAGTGGGGCAACAAGTGGATTGATTTCACAAGTACGATTTTTGTAGCAAACGCTGGTCACGGAAATCCGAAAATCGTTGATGCTCTTCGAGCCGTTTTAGACAAACCTATCCTTCATTCCTACAGTTATGCATCCGAGGAAAGACTCGCCTTCCTGGAATACCTAATTGCAAAAACTCCCAGTCAATTTGAGAAAGCGTTCCTTCTTTCCGCAGGCACTGAATCCAGTGAAGCGGTTCTCAAGCTTATGCGATTGAACGGAATACAAACATCTAAAGATAAAAACGTCGTATTGTGCTTTGAGGGGAATTGGCACGGACGGACCCTTGGTGCCCAAATGATGAGTGGGAAAGTCTCTCAAAAGGAATGGATTGGCTATCATGACCCAAATATTCATCACCTACCCTTTCCCTACCCTTGGTCAGAGGAAGCTCAATCCGAACCTAGAAATTTTTTTCGTAATTCTATCGAGAAGCTTTTGAGAGAAAAAAAGATCAGCTCATTCAAAAACATTTGCGGGGTAATGATGGAAACCTTCCAAGGCTGGGGAGCAATATTTTACCCAAAGGAATTCGTTCAGGAAGTTCAGGCATTCGCGAGGGAAAACGACGCATTGCTTGCATTTGACGAGATGCAGTCTGGATTCGGACGAACAGGCAAACTTTTTGGATACATGCATTACGAGGTCGAACCTGACCTGCTATGCTGTGGGAAGGGTGCGAGTTCCAGCCTTCCTCTCTCGATTGTATTGGGAAGCAGTAAGACTATGGATCTTCCTGAAATGGGATCCATGAGTTCCACTCATTCAGCCAACCCAATGGTTTGTGCAGCGGGCAAAGCAAACTTAAAAGCGATTCTCGAGGATGGCATAATGGAAAATTCCCATAATTTGGGTAGATTCTTTCACTCGACTCTTGAGGCAATCAAAAAAGAATTCCCTAATCATCTTTGCTTTGTTCACGGACGCGGTCTACTGGCGGCTTTGATTTTTCGCGATAAGCAAGGAAAGTCCCTGCCTTCTTTGTGCGATAGAATTTCGGAACTATGCCTTCAAAGAGGTTTGCTAGTCGTCCACACGGGCATAGAATCGATCAAACTGGCTCCACCGCTAGTGATTACAAAGGAAGGACTGATTGAAGGAATGGAAGTACTACGAAGCTCTGTCAGAGACGCAATTTCAGAAAAATGATCACAAAAATCAGGCATACCGGAATTGTTGTCCGAAAGATTCAAGAGCAAATCGACTTTTATATCGGATTGGGGTTTGATATTTTTCACAGAGAAATCGAGGAAGGAAATTTCATCGCTCAGCTTGTTAAGATAAAAGATGCTCGACTTGAAACCGCAAAGTTGATGTCACCATCTGGAGATCTTTTGGAATTGCTGGAGTATCATTCACACCCCGACAGTAAAATGATTAGCCTTCAAAAGTCCAACCAGTTGGGTTGCTCGCACATTGCCTTTACGGTTGATTCTCTAGTGCAAACCCTGAACCAAGTTGAGGCTTTAGGGGGAAACCGTTCTGGCCACGGACTAATTTCTCCGAATGGACAGCACAGGGTAGCTTACTGCCATGACCCTGAGGGAAATCTTCTGGAACTGGTTGAGGAATTAACACATTAAGTGAATTGATGACGAAGTATTCCACACCCTGCATTTGTTGTGAAAACTCTTCCTACAGGACAGTATTTGAAGGCACCATCAGGTCTGGAAGCTATGGCAATATTACCGACGAGAAGTACTGCGTAATCGAATGCGAAAAATGCAAACTCAAATTTTTGAACCCGAAGCCTCCTCTTGATTATGAATCAGAGGAATATCGCGAACTATATAACGGCACAAGTGCACCTCAAGACTACCTCAAGCTTCACGATCATGAGCAAAATGAAAGGTTAGTCAGAATTGGCGTTGAAAACTTTAGGAATAAAATTGTCTTGGATTTCGGCTGCGGTGGAGGCTCATTTCTTGATTGCATTAAGGGCTTATGCCAAAAGACAATCGGTATAGAACCATGCAGAAATTTTCATCAGGACTTGAAATCTCGTGGTCATGAAATTTTTTCTTATGCAGAAGAGGCGTTGGAAAAATATGCTGGCAGAATCGACATTCTAATCTCTTTCGGAGTCATCGAGCATACGGATGACCCACTTAGCTATCTGAAGGTTGGAAAATCTCTTCTTTCCGATGATGGAACGCTTTTCTTGGAAACAGACAATTATGACGATTTTTTAATGAAATTAGATTTGCATGAGTTCAAGCAGTTCTTTTACCGCACGGCGCACAATTGGTATTTTGATTCCCGAAGCATGGAGAATGCTCTCGCTTCGGCAGGGTTTACCAGTCATTCAGTTGAATTCAGGCATAACTATGATCTTTCGAACGCATTTCTTTGGATGAACGAAAGGAAACCGACAGGCAACGGCAAGATCGATAACATAAGTGAATCCCTAAATCTCTCCTGGAAAAATTTTTTAGAGCAAACCGGACAAGCTGATTTAATTTTTTGCAGGGCAAGTTGAGTCGATTGACAGATGCTGAAGCGATGAATCTTGAATTACAAAACAAAAAGTTTTTAGTTTCAGGGTCTTCCCGTGGTATCGGTAGGTCAATAGCAGAACGATTATTGGAGGAATCCGCCTCGGTTGCAATGGTTGCGAGGTTCGAAGAAGATTTGTTGTGCTCAACCAAAGCGCTAAGAGAGAAATTCGGTGAAGAAAGAATTGTACACTGGGTAGCCGATTTTACTGATTTCGAACAAGTCGAAAGAGTCAGAGAATCTGTTCATGATAGATGGGGTAAAATCGACGGGATAGTTGCAAACGTCGGAAATGGGAAGAGCGTCCCAGATCCGATCTCAACCGATGAGCAATGGAAAGGAGTTTGGAACTTAAACTTCGAATCAACTCTCCTTACTGTAAGAAGCTTTTTACCCATCTTATCTGCAAACGAGAGTAGCATTGTATTCATCTCTTCTATTTGTGGGATCGAGGCACTTGGAGCACCTGTTGATTATTCGGTGGCTAAATCGGCAGTGATCGCACTTTCTAAGAACTTATCGCGAAAAGTTGCTCCCAAAGTTCGAGTCAACGTAGTGGCTCCTGGAAATGTTTACTTCGCAGGTGGGTCTTGGGAGGAAAAGATTAAAGACAACAAGGAACAGGTTAAAGACATGCTCGAAACGCAGGTTCCAATGAAAAGGTTTGGCAAACCTGAAGAAATTGCTGATGCCGTTGCTTTTCTTTGCTCAAAGAGAGCCTCATTTATTACCGGAGAGGTTCTCAGGGTAGATGGTGGTCAAACCCACAGCCTCTAAGAGCAAAGTCAAATGCCGTTTAAAGATTCCTTTTTATCTTTAAGAAAAGCCAACTTTTTCGTTGGTGCAAATAGGTTTCAAAGCAACATTCAGTGAGGCTGCGTTACCAGTCAAAAAATCTGTTGAATTGAAATGGAGCAAATCCACACTTATAGGCCATTTGAATGAAGCTTAAGTTTACAGACATTCAAAACTATTTCAAAAAAAGGAAAGATTTTTATCATTCTTTACAGATTGTAATTAGCAAAAATATTGATGGCAGAATACCGCACCACAACATCGCTGTACTTAATGTTTTAGTTAACATGTATGACATCAATACTTATCTTGAAATAGGAGTTCATAATGGAGCATCAATGTCATATGTCGTTAATCAGAATAAAAATAAAATCGACTGTTATGGCATCGATCTGTTCTGCCAAGATAAGAATTATCAAGATTACAACTGTGACTCTTTGGATATAAGTAAATCAAAAGCTAATGTAGAGGCTAACAATGTAAGTAATAGTACGATAAATTTAATCGCGGGTAATTCTCAATCTCAACAAACATTATGTAAGGTCAAGCATATCGATTTTGATTTATTATTTATAGACGGAGAACATAGCTACAATGGTGTCAAAAGTGATTTTACAAACTACTCCGATCTCACTAGATCAGGTGGTTTCATAGTAATGGATGACTGCTTGCCGGAATGTCCAGGAATTGTGAGGCTGGCTGAAGAAATTAAAAGGGAGAAGAATTATAACATAATTGGTAACTTTAATGACTGTAACCTAATTATACAGAAGAGTTAACAGTTCATGTATGGTTTATTTAACTTTAAAATAAAAAGTTGCCATGCTATTTTAAAAAGGAATTTAAAGACATTGGTAATTTCGAGTCCTTTTCTCGATTTTGAAAGAACAATCTCCACTCCAGGGTTTAGCTAAGACTGAAATGGCTACCTAACCAATGGGTTTTCATAATCATGCCTAAATCTCTTGAAAATAAACATATCCTTATAACAGGTGCGTGCGGACAACTTGGTCGCGAGCACGCGAAAGCGGTCGCCCAAGAAGGCGCTACCCCCGTGTTGCTGGACCTTGATGCACAAAAGCTGGAGAATTTCAAAGAGGAGTTACAAGCATCGTTCAATAATTCCCCGCTGACCCTAACTTGTGACATAACTTCGGAAGTCGAGATTACCAACCGAGCAAATGAACTCGTCAAGCAGACCGGAAAATTGGATGGTTTAATAAACAACGCCGCAAATAACCCTCGCTTAAACGAAGAGGGACAAGTTACCGAAGGTAGCCGGCTCGAAAACTTTTCCCTTGAATCCTGGCAAGCTGATCTTTCCGTTGGACTGACGGGATCATTTTTATGTACAAAATACTTTGGCCATTTGATTGCCAAGAATCCAAACGGTGGTTCGATTGTAAATATATCCTCTGATCTTGGTATTATTGGTCCCAAGCAAAACTTATATCGGAAAGATCATCTTCCACAAGAGCAGCAACCTGTAAAACCTGTTACTTATTCCGTAGTAAAGACTGGGCTCATCGGCTTGACTAGATATACTGCGACCTACTGGGCAGCAAACAAGGTTCGATGTAACGCGCTCTGCCCTGGAGGAGTTTACAACAACCGGTTACCTGATGCATTTGTAAAAAAACTCTGTGAAGAAATCCCATTGGAAAGAATGGCCGACAAAGATGAATACCACGGAGCCATTGTATTTCTTTGTTCCGATGACTCCAGATATATGACAGGAAGTGTTTTATCTATAGACGGAGGAAGAACTTGCTGGTGACGCATTGCGTTGGCCTAAATCACAAAATTCCATGATTTGTATTCTAGAAAAAAAACAAGACATAGAATCGATTCTTAAAGCTTCGGCTTCATTGCCGAGAGATACCAAATTTGTAGGATGCACTCCAGAGGTTTTATACTGTGCCCAAAAACATAATTTCTCCATAATGGACATTGAGCAATTTTGTTGTTGGAAAAGTCTTAATAAGATTGGGGATGAAAACTACGGCGTAGTAAACAAAGTTTGTGACGAATTGGATTATACATTGAAGTCACTTCTGCCGGATAATGTACTATTAAAGCATATCTCTTTTCATAATTGCTTCAACGACATCAAGGGATTTCTAGATGGATTCTGTGTCCGTTTTCACCAACTCCAAGGATTGCTTGGGGTCTATGACGATAGTAAAATCCTATACTTTCCGACAGCTCAAAATGACATCCATGGCTCATCTTTGTTTAGTAAATCCGCCTACTATTTCATCAGCAAAATCCTACCTATTCTCGCCAAAATTCATGATAAGAAGTGCTTCGAACTGGTAGATGGTTCAATTACTAAGATACAATGTGAAATGGCTGTTATCGATGAAGTGGAGTGTGGCGCTCAGGGCTATGCAAGCTCTGAGATTCGTACTCAAGCAACCGCGGCCCTCCATTACACTTCAAGAAACTATAAACCAGATTCAATTCTTTCATCTATTCAAGAGGAAACGATTGTGGTCCAAAGCACAAACTTAGACTCCATTCTTGATGAACTCGAGCTCAGGCAAAAGGATGGAATCGCGACACTTGGTCTTGGAAATTTGATTAAACCCCATGATGACTTGAATAGTCGATGGCTCGAATATACGGATAAAATCATAGATGCCTTACAAGGACGCATTGAAAAAAATTCCGTGGTTCGCAAATCATTTCAAATAGAATCTACTGACTGTTGGCCCATTTTCGAAAATTTTGTTGGTCTGGTATGCCGGCAGAATGTCAAAAAGATGCTGAGACTCGCACCTTTGCTTCACTTGAATTTAAACTACTTGTCGGAGGCTAAAAAGAAAATATCAGTAATCCTGGGTGGTCTGACTGACATGAGCAAGATATGTGTCGGAATCTGCCGGGACCTAAAAATCAAGACGACTTCCGTTCATTATGGCGTAGGGAGTGGTTTCCTAAAATTCCCCATGTATGAGCGATATGACCTCGGCGGTGCAGACTTCTTTATTTGTGGTGGTTCGAGTGCAAAACAAATACTCGAGGATCCTTGTCTAGAAGCTAAAATGAAAAGTTATGAAGTCAGAGCCAAACCAGTTGCCCTCGGACTTCCATGGACAGATGATCTCATAATCCGATCGCAAGATAAGCTGTGTGAAAAGGGTTCACGAAATTCGACGAAAGCCAAAAACATATTGGTCATAGCATCGGAATTCTACGGTGATAATCGGTACTTGGGCTACCTCTTCCCGGCAGAAAATGCGCTTTATCGGGCAAACATCGAACTCTTCGACAAACTTGGTAGTTTGACGGACTATCACTTCAAGAATAAACCAACCTTAAAATCGAGAATTTTGGGATTGAAAAACCCATTGCCAGAATACCTAAAGGATAGAAACTTCCCCAACATCACGCTTGTCGAAGAGGATGTGGATGTTAAGAAGATCATCGTGAATTATGATGCTCTGATAATGATGATGCCTGGCACACCCATGCAATTTGCACTTGCGGCGCAAGTGCCCACATTGATTTACTCAGACAAGCACTATTACAAAATGCCAACTTCTGTGCCTAAGGAGTTGAATGGTCTAATCCAAATTCACAGCGAAAAAGAGCAATTTTTCAACGCTATCCCTGAATTCTGCAAAAAAAGTTCCAACAAACAAATTGATCAAAATTGGATTGCCAAGATGCAGAACCAGTTCGTGTCAGGAGAAGGCAAAGGGAAATCTTCCAGCAGAATCGTCGATTTCATTCTTTCCAGCGCAACAAAGAAAGACCACTCTCCTTCTAAGAAAATAGAAAACGTCCGTTATAACTTCAGGGCAAGAAAGGTTGCTGATTCTCTAAAAAAGGAAGTTGACCCGGAAATCGACTATTATCCGACCCAACTTGCTCTCGAACCTTTTAGGGGTTGCAACGCTAAATGCGTCATGTGCCCTACAGGTGCGATGGATCGACGGAAAGGGGCTTTAACGGTCGAAAACGCTAAAATCATTTGTGAAAAAATTGCGGAATGGGGTGCGCCAATAAACCGAATATCTCATGCTGGTCTTGGTGAACCACTCATAAACAAGAACCTCGAAGAGATCATTAAATTAGAAAAAAAAATCTTCCCAAAAGCTTCCGTTGTAATTTACACAAATGGTGGATTGCTTTCGGAGGAAAGAGCACTTTGCCTAATGGACTCCGGTCTAGATATAATATCTTTTAGCATTAACGGCCATGACCCTCAAAATTACGAGAAAGTCATGAAGATATCCTATGAAAAGACCTTAGAAAACGTGTTGAGAATTCGAGAACTTATCGTAAAGCATAACTCACACATGCAAATCCATGTTTCCATGGTCAAAACCGCCTATCATGACAAGGATGAAATGACGCAATTCCGGGAATATTGGGAGGATAAAGTAGACTCCGTGGTGTTCCCCCCTTATATAACATGGGGTGGAGATTTCGGTTATGTCGGATCGAAAAAACAGCTGAGTTGCTTTTACATCTGGAAAGTTCTGATGGTTGATAATGACGGCACGGTGAAAATGTGCTGTGAGGACTACGACTCAAAACACCCCACGGGGAATCTGCTGGAACAAAGCCCCCAAGAAATTTTTAATGGAAAATTCATGCGCTTCGTCAGAAAAAGACAAATCAATGAACAATTTTCTGCACCAAAGATGTGTGAAAACTGTGTAGAAAGTTGGGACACTTCGCTCGATTTTTGGAAGAATCCGGATCTTGTTAAGAAATGACCCAGACTCACCACCAATCCTTTTGACAAAGCAAACCAAAATCAATGCTCTCGATCTAGAATCTAAAAACGAGCTCAGGCGCTTGTTTCAAGCTTTTAATCCAGATGAATACAAAGATGCACTAGGTTTATTGTTATCTCTTGGCATAAAACAAAATTTCTTCAATTACCCAGGAGAAAAGTTTCCACCTCCAACTCCAGCAAGGGCTTACATCGAAAGTTTTTTAACCGAGCACAAGGACTTGGTGAACGGAAGAGTGATCGAATTCGCTCCATCTCTCTACAAATCGCTGGTCATGAATGAGAAGGTCACGGATTACGATGTCTGGAACATCGCTCCCGGCAGTGGCGTCACGATAGTTGGTGATATACAGGATCCATCCATTTTACCAGATGACTCAGTGGACACCATTATTCTTACACATGTCCTCTCTGCAGTTAAAACCCCAAAGCTTGCCATTGAGAACATCAGTAGCTTTCTAAGTGAAAATGGCATTATTCTGTGCACGGTTCCCGTTGTTCTTCAAAAATTCGCTCCTGATCCGCAGGATTTCTGGCGTTTCACCAAAGACTCGCTGGAAGAGCTATTCTCTTCAATGTCAATTGAGTCTTACAAAGCCTATGGGAATGCTGCCACAGTATCTGGTTCCCCCCAATACCTTATGGATTATCACTTTGAAGAAGACGTTCTTTTTGAAAACGACCCTCACTGTCCCAGCGTTATTGCAGTCGTTGTCCGAAACAAGTAAAGAATCTGCCCCAAAAGTATCTGTTCTCAAACAGTTTGGATTTATACAGAGACTACCAACCGACATTTTCAGCCAATGCAATTGGTTAGTATTTTAGATACAACAATATGCGATAACAATCTGGGGAATGCCATTATAATGGAGTCAGTAGACTCTTTTATAGAGTATGCTTTCCCTCACGATTTTCTTGTTCGTATTCCCTACCTCGATAGTCTTGGCAAAGAGGCTATCCATTATCTAGAAAAATCGGACTACAGTTTTTTGGGTGGTACAAATGCTCTCAGCGCAGACATGGTTCGCTACAGTCAATTAGGAATTACGCAGGAAAATTGTTCTAAACTCGGCAACGGGATCACCTTAATGGGCGTTGGTTGGTGGCAATATCAAAGCGAAATTTCGCAAGATACTGCCCATATATTACGAAATGCTCTTGCTTCGACTGGAACTCATTCCGTCCGAGATGAGTACACTAAGAACAAATTAGCGTCCATCGGCATTATGAACGTGGTCAACACGGGTTGCCCAAGTTTGTGGAACTTACATGAGGAGCACTGCCGATCAATACCTGATAATAAGGCAGAAAATGTGCTAACTACTTTGACAGACTACAATCAGACGCAAGAGCAAGATCAAGATCTTTTGCAACTCTTGGCAAAGTGCTACGAAAAGGTCTTTTTTTGGGTACAGGGACCAGAAGACCATCAGTATGTAAAGTCCTTGGATGCAGAGGTGGAAATGCTGCCACCACGACTTGAAAGTCTGGACGCGTTACTGCAGTCTTCAGTCGACCTCGATTATGTGGGTACAAGATTACACGCTGGAATCAGGGCGCTGCAACACAAGCGAAGAAGCATGATTTTGGGAATCGACAATCGTGCACTAGAAATGGCCCGAGACTTCCAACTTCCCGTTTTGCATCGGGATTCTCTAGATGAATTAGAAGAAAAAATTCATACGCCCTTTCCCTGTTCCATTCGCATGCCTCACGAAACAATCGAAGAATGGAAATCACATTTTTTTCAGAATGGAAAAAAAACCAGCGGCCAAAAAACTAAGTCATATGGTCAACCAGGACTCAGAAAAGTCAACCGCGCTGAACTTATGAGAACCACCCCGATCTCCCGAAAATTTGGAGTCGATCTCGGTACCCCCATTGACCGTTATTACATTGAAACTTTCATAAGTGAAAACCAGGCGATGATTCAGGGGAAAATCCTAGAAGTCGAAGACGACCATTATTCCAAAAAGTATGGGGGGGATGTGGTTTCGATTGATGTGCTCAACGTAGTCAACACTCCCAAATCCACAATAGTCGGTGATTTGGCCTCTGGTGAGGGGATCCCCATAGATCAGTATGATTGCATAATATGCACGCAAACGATCCAAGTCATCTTTGATATAAATAAAACCTTGTTACACCTGATGAATGCCTTGACCCCTGGTGGAAAGCTTCTGGTTTCAGCATCTGGTATTTCTCAAATATCCCGCTTTGATTATGATCGCTGGGGGGAATATTGGCGCTTCACCGAAATGTCTCTAGAAAAAATCTCCCTGCAGTGTTCTCTATGTAGCAAAGTGCAAGTCAAGAGTTATGGAAACGTGGCTTCCGCAAAAGCTTTTTTGGACGGAGTGCCATTAGAATTGATGAACAAAAAAGTTCTCGATTTCAACGATGATGAATATCAGCTCAGCGTCTGCGCCGTCCTTACAAGAAAATCGGATTAATGACCACAATTGCCTCCCGAATCTTACTTTATCATAAGGTAAGCAACGACCCTATAGATTCACAATTGCTTGCAGTAAGTCCCAAGAATTTTCGCGACCAATTAGTCTGGTTGAAAGAAAATTATGAAGTTATCGATCTTTCGCATTTAATTGATAAGATAAAAAAGACTTCATTGCATGGCAATGAAATCGCCATAACATTTGATGATGGTTACAGAGATAACTGGACGCAGATGCTACCAATCATTAGTGAAATTGGAATCCCGGTAACAGTTTTCATCGCAACTGATTTCATAAATTCTTCACACGAGTTCTGGTGGGACCAAGTGGAACAAATTGTTGTCTCGACACAGAAAAAATCTCTCACTCTTTGTATCGAGGATTGTGAATTTGTAATGGAACTTAGCTCTGCAAATCGTAGAATTTCCGCCATAGATTCCATCTGCTCCAAATTGAAAAATCATAAACAGTTTTCTATTCGCAAAGCAATTAAAGACCTGGCACACAAGCTGGAATGCTCCATTGGTACAAGAGCGACGCACGAAATCATGGCTGAATCAGACTTGAAACTAATGAGTGAATCAAAATGGGTCACTCTTGGTTCACACACATGCAGCCACACTCGCATGCCTCTTTTGTCTGAACAAGAGCAAAGGGATGAGCTTGCCTTCAGCAAGCAACGCTTGGAACAGCTTCTCAAGCAAGATATTTCCTTTATTTCATACCCTTATGGTAACTCTATCGACTTCTCTCCGATTGTTGAAAAACTTGTTATTGAGTGCGGTTACATTGCTGGCATCGCCAATATCCAGAAGGACTTAAGCAAAGAAACAAGCATAACAGCAATCCCTCGAAGACTGGTAAGAAACTGGAACTGTGAAGATTTCATCACGTGGATGCATAATCCAATGGGTTCCGAAATGGAAAGAAACGCACTGCGTCATCGCGCAAACCGATTAGAACAGTGAAAAAAACGATATCCGCCTCAGTTCTAAGTGGATATAATGATTTGAATAATTTGCCCTAAAGCTTTTGTCGAACATTTCCAACACAAAATAAAGGGTAAATAGATTCAACCAGACTTTCTTTTTAATGGTTAGGCTCATAAAAAATAAAGCCTCTGATTCAGGTTTTGAAAGTCGACTTAGACAACGGCCTATTTCTTAACCAATGAGTACCGTGAACTATTCTTTTCGGAAGCATCAGTGCTCAACTCTGCAAGTCAAGAGGTTGTTTCGTCTAGTAGTTTAAGAACCATTTCAAACTCCTAACCATGAATATCGTCCACTTAAACACTCACGATTGGTATGGTGGTGCTTCAATAGTGGCTTACCGTTTAGCTCAAAAGCAAAGAGTATTAAAACACGATTCTAAGATTCTTTGTGGATATAAAGTAACAAATAATTCCAACTGCTTGACTTTTCCTATCGAAAGAGCCGATGACGATGAGAAAACAAAACAAGGCTGGGTCTATGCGAATCTGAGAGGAAGTAAAAGCCTTCCATATCATCACTTAATTGCTAACGCAGATATTCTTAATCTACACAATCTGCATGGAGGTTATTTTAATTACGAGCACCTCCCACGATTAGTTAATAGCGTCCCGACCATATGGACCCTCCATGATATGCAAGGTTTGACTGGAAGATGCGCCCATTCCTTTGCCTGCAATCGATGGGAATCTGGATGTGGGCAATGCCCGCACCCAGAGTATTATCCTACATCCATTGCGGACGCCAGTGCGGAAATGTGGCATAATAAAAAAGAAATTTACGAGAATTCCAAAATTAATTTAGTCTGCCCATCAAAATGGCTAAAGAAGAAAATAGCCGGAAGTCTACTTGCGGAAAAAGAAGTGTCACTGATTTACAATGGAGTTGATGAGAAAAAATATCGGCCGATGCCAGATGTTTCTCTAGAGATGCATGGACTAGCAAGCACATCCATCCTTGTTGGTTTCTTGGCACATGGAGGAGTAAAAAACCCTTACAAGGGAGGGCAATATCTTTTAGATGCAGTTCAGTCGCTAAGTGAGCTTTTCCCTGAGATATCCTTTTTGGAAATAGGTGGAGACCCGAGAGATAATGAGCTACCAGAAAACTTTATTAAAGCAACATACACCAAGGATGAAAACAGTATAGCCAAACTGTACAACTCTATCGACTTACTTATATATCCCTCAATTGCGGATAATTGTCCACTGGTTGTCCTCGAGGCTATGTCCTGTGGAACTCCAATCGTGGCCTTTCCCGCGGGAGGAATCCCGGAACTGATAGAACACAATCGTACCGGTTTCATCACAGAGGAAATAAGCACAACCTCCCTGATTAGAGCTTGCTCTTCATTAATTAAGTCAAAGCAATTGAGAAAACAGTTCGGCCAAGAGTCACGAAATCGTGTTCTCCGCTCTTTTACCTTGGATCAACAGACTGAAAAATATCTAAACCTCTACAATCAAGTTTCCGAAGATCGTAAAGAATGCTAAATATGTTACGGGTCAGGCACATGCAAATAAATTTCATAACTTTTCTCTAAAATCATGCTTTCGCCAGAGGATTTATCAAGAGGCATATGCTTCCAAACTTAAGCTTTTCATTTCGAAATAGATTAGATTAATATGAGTATACATTAAGGATATAAATAATATATAATTTGTAATTTTATTTCTTATGAAAAATAACCAAAACGCATTCGATCATTGAGACTGAGCGCAATTGTATCCACCTATAATTCTGCATTTTTTTTAAAAGATTGCCTAAATAACCTCTTGAAACAATCGATTTACCTAAATGAAAATCTCGAAATCATCGTTGTAGATAGTGGATCAGATGAAAACGAAAAAGAAATCGTGTACTCGTATCAAAGAAAACATGAGAGAATTAAATATCTTAGAACAAACAAAAGAGAGTCACTTTACCAAGCTTGGAATAGAGGCATTGAAGCATCCGCCGGGAAGTATTTAACAAATGCAAATACCGATGACCGTCACGATGTGCATTGCCTTGAGAGATTGGTAAATCGCTTAGAGCAAAACCTGCTCTACGATATTGCTTATGGGAATCTATTTAAGTCAGTGATTCCAAATGAAGCTTTTGTTCAAAATGACCAATCAAAACCTTGCTCTTCTCAAACTTTTTTCCCTGTTTCTTTGCTATTGCACAACTATGTTGGAGCACAACCAGTTTGGCGTAGGTCATTACACACAAAAATTGGGTTATTTGACGAATCCTATGAAGTAATTGGTGATTATGAATTCATTCTTAGAGCGATAAGTCAAGGTTGCCAATTTTTACATGTTCCAGAAGCAGAAGGAATCATGCTTTGGCATGAAAAAGCACTTTCCACACGAGATCAGACTGGAATTGTCGAGAGGAAGATACTTCTTTCAAAGTATAGAGTAATGGAAAGGATTTCTTCAATTTACAGTTTTTTTCTAGCATGTGAAAAAGAAGACACTCAAAATGAAGCCAATTTGGACCTAGGAATCCGTTCTCTTTGTTATTTCCCCCAATTTTCACATGAATCACCTCAATTTGATTTCGCATTGGCGAAGAGGTGTTTCTCCTTTTCACAAGAATCCCCTGCCCTTTTGCACAACCTTAGAATGTTGAAACAAATCGACGGGTCCCAATCGGTTGATTCTAAAGAAGTCCAAAAACATAAATTGCTCTTCTATGGACCAAGAGAAAGACTACCATTGGAACATGAACTGAAGAAAGTGGAACCACACTACCTCACTCATTCGGGAGAACAAAATGTTTGCGGTAGTCTTCATCAGATTTTTTCATTCTCCATCTCCAAATTTCATAACTTCTTATTTGGTCACTTGCCTATTCACGAGTTGCAATGTTTTTCAGTAATTTACATCTGCGGATTTAATCAGCGTGGAAAATTATTAAGGAATTGGATTCAAAGCAAATCCCCCGCAAAAATATTTTTTTTGGATTCAAATGCCAAAAACCTAAGCCAAAGTTCATACTCAGTAAGTGAATTCAATGAAATCAAGTTGGTTGATAATATCGCATTCATTCTTGCAATGAGTTCTCATCATTGGAGAGAAGTTAATAAAACAATTCGAAAAGTTAGCGAAACCGCTAGGATCTATACAATCGACCGAGCCTAATTATTGATATGCCCGACTTGAATTTATTAATTCTCTCGGATTTCTTTCGAGGAAGTTACAAGGTCGTCGGGGAACTCTATCACAAGATGCTCAGCCCAATCCTAGAAACCGAGCATCACCCTACACCTCGAAGTAGAGAAGAGAGAAAAGAGTTAAGCATTCGATTCTCAGGATTTATTGTTTTACATAATACCTTAGGTGAGGGTTTTGTTCCAATCAAAAATTGCTATAACATCGCGATGCCTTTTCATGAATGGAGCGAATATCCAACAAACTGGATTGGTCTGCTAGATAAGTTCGCAGAGGTTTGGACTACGACAAACCATGTCCAAGATTTACTATTACGAGGAGGATTGAGCGTCCCCGTGCACAAACTTCCTCCTGCATTGGATTCCGAAAATATTTCAGTCAAAGAAAGCTATGAAAAAAAAGATATACATAGGTTCTTCTTTGTCGGCGAACCACATTTTCGCAAAGGGCATCACCTACTGATGAACGGATATATGAAAGCATTCCCCATTGCAAATGAAGCCCTATTGACTATTAAAACTTCGCCGAGTTGTGAATGGGAAAGTCCAAGGAAAGATATTATCTTAGTCAAGGAACATTGGGATCGAAAGCACCTGATAGAAGAATATAGCAAGCATGACTGCTTTGTGTCAGCAAGTTTGGCCGAAGGTTTGGGTCTACCAATCGCAGAGGCGATCATGGCTAAGCTCCCCGTCTGTACAAATTACTGGGGGGGGCATAAAAGTTTGCTCAAAAAGGAGACGTTTCTCGAAGTCACACATCGGGAAATCCCCCAACCATTTACGAGCGATCCCAAGTTTTATGCCGAAGGTCAAAAATGCGCATATTCCAGCCCATCTGCCATCAGAAAGGCACTTTTAAAATTTCTAGCTTTAAATTCGGAGCAAAAGCAAAAGATGACAAGTGCAGCGAAAGAAAACTTCTTGAAAATATATGGAAGTGAATTTGCCAAGAATAACATCCAAAATCGATTAAAGGAAATTCAAAAGAACTTGTAGAACTAATCGAGACAAGTACAGCATAGTTCTTTCATTACTACGAAGTTTCTGCATTATTGACGACAGACCGTCTTAGATTCACATATCTCACTCTCATTTTAAGGCTCGAAACATTTCGGGCCTTTTTTGTTTGTAATGAACGTTTATCTGGTTTCAGTATCAAAATGCATTAGATACAGATTGCTTTCCGTGGTGGAATGGCGGCTACTGAGATTAAAATTGTGAACAAGTTTGGCGGGTTGTGAACTACTTGAGCTTTACGAGGAGTTTCGCGACGGTCATAAATCTACAAAATGATTAAGCAAAAGAAACCCGAGATACTCGATGATCAAATAAGGTCATTGCAGTGGGCCATTGGCGAACTGGGAAAACAAAAGCAATCCCTAGACGATAAGGTTTCAGCCCGGCGGAAGAGAGACGAGACCGAGGAAATAATTCAGGAAGTCAACGCCCAGCGCAAGGCTTTGGACAAAAGGATTTCCGCCTTGCAGGAGGGCTTGAAAAAGTCATCTGATTCGGAAGCCATTCAAGAACCACATCTTCAGGATGAGATCACAGGTGTGGAAGGTAAGCTGGAGGTTGCCAGAGAACGGTTGAAAGTTCTCGAGCAGGACAAATATTTAGAAGAGCTTGGGCAAAACCTAAGTGGGAAGAGCCCGACCAGCCCCATGAATATTTCATCCGAATCAAATACCGATGAGGAGAGCTTATCCCAAGCGCTTCCTTTTGAATCCGAGGAAAACCGAGTTTCAGAAACAGAACCCGTAAAAGACAAATCCAATACAATTCTTTCCGATACCATGAATGAGCCAACCAATCGTCTCGCTGCCACAGAACTTGAAGCTAACTTAGCTACCGAAACACGTGCAACTACTGAGCAAAAGCTGCGAGCGCCTATTTCTGGCACTGGAACCCTCGTCTGTTCCAAAGATACAAGCCAATCGATTCATGAAGCGGCGGTCGCACTTGATCTCGATGCTGAGTATATCTTGGAGAAAGGAATGCAGGCGGTACTGCGAATGATAGCTCGAAACGGCAATCGAATAACTTTCCCTCTCGAGGTTAAACACATCGAGACAATCAGCTGAGAATTCATTTCTTCACCTTCTGCACCGCCTTCAGCAAAAGGGTGTTTTGTAAAAAAGGGACAAATCGTTTCTCGAGCACTTCCTCAATTGTAAAGCTTTTGGCTTGAACAGAACCAGAAAAGTAAAAGCTCTTCGGGATCCATTTTAGTTTTGCACAGTGAGTGCAAAAAGTTGGATCCTTCTCTTTTATGAATGGAATTCCTTTTTCTTCTATCGAGCTAAGTAATTGGTTTGTATCTACCTTCGGCGTTTCCGAGCCCTCAGCGGAATGGTTATCTCGTTCCGTAGCCATAATTATCTTGGTTGTTTTGGCCTCTCTGATCAATGGCTTGGTGAAGGGAATTGCGCTCAAGGTAATTCGTTCGGTGGTGAAACATTCAGGTGGCAAATTCGGGAATGCGTTGCTTGAGGTTCGATTTTTCCAGAGGCTTTCGCATCTTGCTCCTGCAATCCTCGTAAAAGTAGCTGCGTCTTGGCTATTTGCCGACTCCACATCCTTGCTCGGACTGGCCGAGGTGGTGGTAAACGTATATTTGGTCGTCATCGGTTTATTCGTCTTCGATGCCTTTTTGAATGCGGGATTGGTCGTCTACCAGCATTTCGAGATATCCAAGCGACTCCCGCTTAAAGGACTAGCCCAAGCCCTAAAGATTATCATCAATGCTACGGGAGTAATCTTCGTACTCTCTATCCTTTTCGACAAATCGCCCCTTTACTTCATTTCCGGGCTTGGAGCTCTGACGGCTGTTCTCCTTTTGATCTTCAAGGATGCATTGCTCGGATTGGTTGCCGGCATACAGCTTTCGGTGAACAGCTTAGTTCGGAAGGGAGATTGGATCGAAATGCCAAAGTACGGAGCCGACGGTAATGTCCTCGAAGTTTCACTTACCACCGTCAAGGTCCAGAACTGGGATAAGACAATTACCTCAATCCCGCCTTACGCGCTGGTTACGGATTCCTTTAAAAACTGGCGAGGCATGAGTGAATCCGGGGGGAGGCGGATCAAGAGGAGCTTGTCGTTGGATTTAAATTCAATTCAATTCGTTAACGACACATTATACGAACGATTAGAGAAAGTCGAACTTTTGCAGGAATATCTATTGGAGAAGAAAAAAGAGGTAGCCGATTATAATAATGAAAACAAAGTCGACCTGACGGAACTGATCAATGGGCGCCGCCTCACCAACGCAGGGACATTTCGTGCCTATTGCATTGCCTACCTGAAATCCAATAAAAAGATTCATCAGGAAGGCATGACCTTTCTGGTACGCCAACTGGCACCCACTGAAAAAGGTCTACCCATTGAAATCTACGTCTTCGTCAACGACGTGAACTGGGTAAATTACGAAAACATTCAAGGAGATATCTTCGATCACCTGCTTGCCTCCCTTAATCGCTTCGAACTTAAAGCTTTTCAGTTGCCCACAGGCGAAGACATCTCCACGGTTTCAAGGTCCATGATCAAGGCGACTTAACCAGCATTTCGAAGTAAACCGATTTGCCTAAGCAAGGACACTCTGAACTGTCCATTTTTTTCTTTAATTCAAATTCGTAAACGCAAATGAAAAACAGACCAAACCAACGCCTATTGCTAGCGTGCCTGTCAGGATTCTTACTAGTCCACGCAAACGCCAAGCTAAAAGTTGGGGATACTCAGAGAGACGCCGCAGAGGGATGCGAAAAAACCGTACAAGAACTGAAGGCTGACTCAAAAAATGAATCCGATCCAGTAAAAAAAGGAGAAGAAAAAGAAAAGAGAGACGAAAAAACCAAGGAAGAGGCAAAAGGCAAAGTAAAGACACATGAGGTAAAACGAGACCCGATCTATGTGAAACTAAACCTTGAAGGCGTGTTCGAGAGTGCCCGAATGAGCGAAGTATCAGTAAGTACGAAGTCTTGGGCCGAGTTGACGGTATTGGAAGCGAAACCGCAGGGCGCAGTCGTAAAAAAAGGCGAACAGCTAGTGAAATTCGATTTCGAAAAAATTGATGAAAAAATATCGGACCTACGCCACGACTTAAGACTCCTCGAACTGGATCAGACGATCGCCGCCGCCGATCTGAAACTGGCTGAGTCCATCGCACCAATTAAATTATCTGAAATCGAGAGAAAGGAAAAGTACTCCAAGGAAGATTTAGCACGTTATAAGAAGATTCAGAGTCCATTCAATAAAAGATCCGCAGCGATGAGCCTAAAAAACTATGAGGACACATTGGCCTACGCCCAAGAAGAACTCAACCAGCTCAAGAAGATGTACGAAGCCGACGATTTGACCGAAGAAACGGAGGAAATCATACTGGTACGAGCCCAACGCGCTGTTGATCGTGCCAAGTTTTCTCTGGAGGGTGCCGAAATCCGAAATGAAGACGCTCTTAAGATCAATATTCCACGCGAAGACCTAGAGGCTACAATAAAGGCAAAGAGAGACGAGCTTTCTTCACAAGCTTTGCGTAAAACCCAACCAGTCGAACTTGAAAAGAAGCAGCTGGAATCAAAAAAGTTAGCAGAGCAGCACAAAAAGTCTTCCGAAAACCTTGCCCGCTTAGAAACTGATCGCCAAGCTATGACTGTCCCCTCCCCCGCTTCGGGAGTTCTCTATCGGGGTACTTTCGAAAAGGGGAAATGGTCGGGTGACACCGGCTTTAAAGGCCGACTTCGTAAAGGTGGCATGCTCAAGCCGAACGAAGTCTTTATGACAGTGGTCGAAACAAAGCCCCTCTTCGTGCGGGCAATCCTTCCGGAAGGAGACCTTCGGCGCCTGAAGAAAGGCTACGAGGGAAAAGTCAAATGCAAGGCATTTCCCGATCAAAATATTATAGGTACCATCCGTGAAGTGTCAAACGTTCCAGTATCCCCAGGGAAATTCGAACTCATGGTAGATTTTTCCATGACCAAAGAAGCGAGAGGAATTCTTCCAGGAATGTCATGCCAACTCCAATTCCTCGTTTACGAGAACGAGCAAGCAATCGTAGTCCCCGCAAGTGCCGTATTTTCAGAAAGAAAAGACGAGGATAATAAATTCGTATATCTTCACCGTGAAGGGAAAAGTCCGAAAAAACAAACGGTAAGGACAGGAGAAAAATCCGGAGAAAACATCGAAGTGATAGAGGGCTTAAAAGCAGGCAACAGAATTCTAGCTGAAAAGCCGAAGGATTAAGCAAATTCCTCCCAGAGACTCCCACGATGTTTCGCATCTCGTTTATCCCACTATTTCTGATTCTCTCGCTCTCCGCAATCGCGGATGATTCGGCAATTGAACGACCTATTCGCCTGCCCGAGGTCGAGTTTCCGTCCCAAGCAACTATTCTCGACTCCTTAAACAGAGGATGCGAGTTCCTGAAAAAACGACAAAACCTCGATGGCTCATGGGGTTCCGCTCGAAACACCAAGGGACTTAACATTTTTGCTCCCGTACCTGGTTCCCATCGTGCCTTTCGTCTTGCAGTCACTGCTCTTTCCACTGCAGCGCTCATTGAAAACAAGGGCGATGATCCAAATTACTCAAAGGTAATCGGGAAAGGGGAAGAATATTTGCTGGAAAAACTTCCTTACCTGAGGCGGGCAACGCCCATGGCGATATACAATGTCTGGGCGCATGCCTACGGAATACAAGCCCTTGCTCGCATGCACTCAAGGATCGTGGATGTTTCCGATGCAAACAAAACTAAACTACTTCGCATTGAAGATTTAATAAATCATCAGATCAGTATGCTAGAGCGCTATGCATCGATCGACGGGGGTTGGGGATATTATGACTTCAACGCCCAAACTAAGCAGCCATCCGGAAGTTCTATTTCCTTCGTCAACGCAACTGGCCTCGTCGCGATGCATGAGGCGAAGGAGCGCGGGATTGAACCGCCTGCAAAACTGATCAAGCGAGCATACGACGCAACGCAACGACAACGCCTTCCCGACCACAGTTATCTCTATGGGGAATACCTAAAATGGAAACCACGCCGCGGCATCAACCGACCGGCAGGCAGTCTGGGGCGCTCCCACGCCTGCAACCTAGCCTTGCAACTTTGGGGCGATAAAACAGTGACCCACGATGTGCACAAGATCTGCCTTGACCGCCTAATTGCCCGTAACGGTTGGCTAAGCGTGGCTCGGAAACGCCCCGTGCCCCATGAGTCTTGGTTCAAAGTGGCAGGCTACTTTTTCTACTATGGCCATTACTACGCAGCATTTTGTATCAAAACCCTACCAGGTGCAGACCAGCCTCTATACCAAAACCACCTAGCTGCCATCCTCCTTCCCTTGCAAGAAAAAGACGGATCTTGGTGGGACTACCCCTTATACGATTATCACCAGCAGTACGGCACGGCCATGGCACTAATGAGCCTCAAAAGATGCCTGCATAATCAGTAAGTAATCTTAAAAGAGGAATACTGTCTTACTCCAATCCTTGGAAGTTGAACACGATGCGTAACGTAACCTAGCATTCGTTCCTCCACTTCGAACAAAAAAGATAAAACCTCGGGCTCTTTCCCCTCGGCAAGCAACTCCACCGAACCCTCAGGTAAGTTCTTAACATAGCCTGTCACCGAATACGCTCTAGAAACGTCTTTGACGTTCCACCGAAAACCGACTCCCTGAACCCTGCCCTTAAATTTTACGTTCACGCGAAAACACTTCGTCGACATTACATGCGCATAACCAAAATTAGACTTTTCGACCAATCTCTTTCCCAAAAAATAATTGACCTTGTGCTTTCTCCGGTTGAAGACAAGAGTTATTAAATTTGTAATTCTCGCCTCAAACTAAATCCAGAAATGAGTCAGTACGATTTCGAAAGCAATTACGACGGAGATTGGGATGATGGAGGCGAGATAGCATGGAATGAATCGGACTGGCAGAGATATCTTCGTGACTCAGACAAAGAAGTATCTCGCTTCATAGCAGTCTACAACAGTGTCCGTGAAAAAAATGATCGCTTGGATGAAGCGGCGCACCTCATGGGCTGGGATCACGACGACTGGTCAGTAATGGAGGACGAAATCGGGTTTTCCGAAGAGACATCTCTCGATGAACTAGAAGAAGAGGAGGCTTTTGCCGACTCAGATCCATATACTATCCACAAGCATCCCGTCTACGTTTCCACTACCGCCCTGTACGTTTACCTTCGAGCATCGTGGGAACACTTAATGCGGCACAATCAGGCCAAGCCTCAAGCCAACTTGGCATGGAGTTACTGCACAAGCTTGGCAGATGGAGAGCGACATTCTATACTTGGAGCGCAAAGTTTGGACCTTGGTGATTATCAGCTAGCCATATGTCATTTCAAGAAATCTCACTCTGCGCTCAACGAATCCCTTCGGCTCAATCGCCTTTTTGAGCATCACAGCACCAAAATTCTCAGAGGCTACTTGGAGGAAACTTCTCTCCGAATGCACGATATTAGAGAGGTTTGGTTACGAGTGATGCAAGACTGCAGACGCTGAGCCCTTCAACCCCGCTTGGCTATACCATTTTGCCTTTCACAAAGCCCGCAGGATCAGCGGGCTTTTTAATGGAAACTCTTCAGCCAAATTCCCCGCCATTGGAGAAGTGATTTCACTTTCCCCTTCTCTCTGCCACTACCACTTTGTTATATCGTTCAATGAAAAAACCTTCCTCAGACCTCGCTCGGTCATTCCTTTCCCTCTCGGCATTGATCTTCCTCGGTTGCGGTTCTACCGGTGATTCAACTGATGGAGATTCCAATTCAACCGAACAAAAATCGTCGGAATCGCCCTCCACTCAGCCACTGCACAAGCACGCAAAGTTGATTCCAGAGGACGCATGGCTGGTAGCCACGGTTCGTCCAGGGCAAATTCTGGGTAAACTCGATTACGAGTCCATCATCCCCATGCCCGACATCGCCTTTCTGAACTCCGCCATGAGTCCTGGTTTCGGGAGTGAGTTCGACCTTGAAGACGAAGATTGCTTACGACGAGCACGGCATTGTACGCAATGTATTCGGAAATCTCAATTTTGATGGAAAAGAAGCCACATTCTACAACTTCGAACCGAATGAAGAGGGTTGGTTTGAACTCCCTCTAACGAACTACAAAATTGGAACTGCTAAACGGGTCTCGAAAGACTGGCAACTTCCGGCTCCGCCTAAGGGCTTGCCTAAACTGGAAAATGTTTCTGACGAAATCATCGACGGCGATGCCAAGAATACGGAAGGCGATGACCAAAACGCATCCGAATAGTAACACATAAGAAAGTTTCTTTCCCCCATTCTACACTCTTGCCAAGACTCTACGGGTTCCCAAGCATAAGAGGCATGATTCGTCCAACACTCCTAATCCTTGCCGGGGCATTTGCCTTCGCATTTGCCGTTAACGCCAAGAAGAAGCCTAATGTTCTCTTCATCTTTGCCGACGACCAGTGCTACGAGACCATCGGGCAGCTCGGGATAACCGATATCGAAACCCCCAACCTCGACCGGTTGATGAAGTCGGGCACCAGCTTCA
>MDTC01230923.1_pt1 | contig 27189 bp, 31 predicted proteins | sample 811181 | NCBI WGS metagenome assembly MDTC01 (sample SAMN05326644, study PRJNA326480) | marine metagenome | isolation source: seawater | place: Pacific Ocean: North | collected 2011
ATTTTGAATGTGAGGTTTTAGATAACGGAAGAACTCAAAGGAGAATAACACGAAAGGTGAATTATTATGGATGGTATCGTATCAACCGCAAAAAAGACACTCGAACAGGGTGGCGACATTTTCATGGACATTGGGCAAGCCCCTAAAGTCCTTACAGATAAGGCCAAGAGAAACGAATTACTCACAGGAATGTTGGGTCTTTACGGTGCCGCAATTGTTGGTGGTATCATTACTTTCGTTCCTTTCAAGGCTTTCGGAAGAGTTGGAGATGGTGTTAAGACCCTTCTAACTGCGGTAATTGCACTATCTATGTTCAATGTCGGTGTCAAGAATAACTCAAATGCGTGGTTAGTCGGTGGAACTGTTATGACCGCCGCAAGTGCTTACAACCTACTCGGTGCTGTCGGCCTTAGAGGACGATGGGCAAACCCACTAAAGAGAAGTGCAGAAAGTGGCTACTTTGGCGACATGAGCCTTTCAAACTATGAGGCTATTGACTCCGTTGAGGTGGACAGGTCTTCTTACCAACCTACACAGGACTATGGTGCTGAAACTATTGAGCAAGAAATGACGGCGGGAACACCTCAAGTCGAAATTGCAGAAGAAATGGTCGGAAACAACCTTGACTCGGTTCGCCAAGAAGCGGCTATGGGTCACGGTGTAACACAATGGTTCGGTGCAGAAAACATGAACTCCGCTACTTCAATGAATCGCAGAATGGATATGAAGAAGTTTGCGGCTTCAACAGATGTTAATGGAAACCGCACACGCACAGGCGATGATTCAATGGCTAATGTAGTCGGCGGAACATCAATGGCTGATTCGGCCCCTGCTATGACCGCATACGATGTGAACATGGAAGCAGGTATTCTCCCACAGACGAAGGAATTGGGCGGTGGAGTCCAAGATGTCTTCGATACTTACATTCTCCCATCTTACGAGATGCCCTCCGCAGGGTCAAGTGGACACGGTGTAACACAATGGTATGCAGAAAGCAACCAAACAGGTTTCATCGGTAACTTCGTTGCGGGCGCAGAAGGTCATGGGAGTGTCTTAGGACAGTAAAATTAACGGAAAGTGAAAAATATGTTTAACGAAATTGTTGGAAAAGTTTGTGCAATACCACAGAACTACCCACTCATCACAGGGTTTTCTGTCGCCATGCTCGGTTTGAGTCATTGGGGCTATGACCCTGTTGGTATAATGAATTGGGGATTCGGCCCTCTAACTGTCGGAAATGTCGCAGGTTCACTTGCGGTGGCTGTCGGTGGTTGTATGACTGTTGAAGTAATCAAGGGGATGGTGGCTTAAATGGTAACACTACCTAACATCTTGACTTCTTGGACACAGACAGGCTTCGGTAAGGTCGCTGTTCCTGTTGCTATTCTTGGTCTTGGTCTTTCCCATTGGGGACGATACGCAGGTTGGATGGACACACAGATTCCACTTGTTGATAAAATCCCTCTTGTCGGTAATCTATTCGGCACAGTCGGAAATGTCGCAGGTGTTATGGGAATCATCGTAGGAACATCTATGATGCTAAATGAGTTTTAAGGAAGTGAAATAAATGTTGGATAAGGTTTTTGGAAATAAAATGGTTTGTGCATGGGCCGCTACTCTTGGTGGCGCACACTTATTGCTTACTGCACCACAACCTGTTCTAAACTTTTTGCCTTCCTTTACATTCACAATCATGGGTCGAGAAGTCGGCGCACAGAATATACTTGGTCTTGTTCTAACAGGATGCGGTGTATATTGCCTAAAGGATTGCTACGGAAGTGAATAAGATGGATGGAATAGTCGAAACAGTAAAGACAGGTTTGATTAACAAAACCACAGTAGGAGTTTCTCTATTGGTTGTCGGTGCTTCAACACTTGTCGGCGTTCCTATGTCGGACACCCTAAACCGTGTTTGGTGGAGTCCAATGGGATTCGATATTACAATTCTAAGATTTATGGGATTCCTAACTACCTGTCTTGGTGTTGCGGTTCTTTTCCATCAAGACCCTCTTGGCGTTAAAGCCCAAGTTTGATGACGGCTTCGATGCCTTTATCCCCTTTTGATTATCAACACATAGCATTTCCCATTTTTCTTCGGAAAGAGAGGGGTATATGCAACCCTTTAGATAGTCAAAAAAACAATGGAGATATAACCCCTAACAGGAAGTGAAAAATATGAGTATGAGAAGCCAAGTATATGAATGGTCTAACCTTGCCGCAGGTGGCGCAGGTGTGACTTCGACAAGCACACTCCGAAGAACTGTTGATGCACAGCCGCAGGTCGTCCCTGCTAACCGTGAATACGACATTTTTATCGGTGGAATCGGAAACAACATTACCAAACCTGCTGAAACAACAGCGACACAGTTTATCGTTATCGAAGACATCGCTTGTTCAGCATATCTTGGCGGTGCGGTTCAAGTTAGAATCAACACCACAGATTACTTCCAAAACCCCGATGTTACAGACCAAGCGGGCGTTCCGGGACTTGCTTCCCCATACCCAAGAGGTTCTTCAAATGCACTTCCGGGAACTACTGCGGCACTTATCGCTGACCGCATTCAGTTACTAAAGTCATTCGACCTATACCCCGATGTCTATGTGCTTCCGGGACAGGTTTTCCAAATCCTATACAGTTTGACTACTACAAACGCTGACTACCCTGCGGCAAACAACACCGCAGTAGTGTCTGCATTCGTCAAATACACTCTTTACGATGGCCCCGATGCCCTTATCGCAAACAAACTCCTTGAATTAGGCGTAACAATTAACCCAAACAATGTTGATTGGTATAAGCGCACTCTAATTGAACAGCAACAAAGAAGCCGTGTTGCGGCTGTTGCTACAAACGGAGGTAGTGCTTGATTCGCCCTTTCGGGATGAACCAAATACGGAGATGATATTATGAGTATGAGAAGCCAAGTTTATCAATGGAACAGTCAAACGCCGGGAACTGCCGCTACATCAGCAGGTAACGCTCAAGCGGGAACAACAATCAGTATCTTCATCGGAGGATTCGGTAACAACATTACCAAACCTGCCGAAACTACCGCAACACAATTCGTTGTAATTGAAGATGTTGCAGTTTCCCCAAGTGCTTTCGTCTATACAGGCGTAGGTGCAGACGATGTTTTGTATCGTGGCCTTGTTATCGGTGCTACTGAAACAGGTGTTGCGGGCAACCGTGCATACATTCAAGTAAGAATCAACACTACTGATTACTTCCTCGACCCCGACAATGTAGGGAACGATGGTATTCCGGGTGCGGCAAGTCCATACCCACGAAGCACCGACTTCCAACCTTGTTTCAACCTATACCCCGATGTATATGTGCTTCCGGGTCAAGTGTTTGACGCTCTTGTAACTTTTTACAACACAGGCGCAACCGTTTCTGCGGGTGCTGTCGGTGATGCGGCAAGTGGTTTGAACAACGCACTATGGGCATTTATGAAATACACACTCTATGACGGGCCTGACGCTCTCATCGCTAACAAACTATTGGAGATGGGAATTTCAATCAACCCCGGAAATGTGGATTGGTATAAGCGCACTTTGATTCAGTCCCAAAGCGCACCTGCACCAATGCCTACTGCTTAAACAGCAAGCAATTGACGGTATTACCGATACGAAAGGCCGTAAGGCTACTCGGATTGGAGGCAAAACGGGCATGAAAACCCTTATTAACCCCTAATCTATCGGTGATATTACATGGGTTGGCTTATTTGGCACGAAGAAAATGATTACGACTCTATCTATCGGATAGGGTTTCACAATGAATCTGTGTCCTTTGGCCCTGTAATCATGGTTGAACATGGCTTTGAAAAGAAGCAATTTTACGACTTATGGGATAAATCCTATCTGTCCGACCCTCGATTCATGGAAGAAGATGAATTAGACAAGGCGGCACGATGGATTGCTAAATTATCTGATGATTATACAGAAATGCTAATTGGCACATTGAAGGTTTTCAAAACCAAGCCCAATACTGCCCCCTATTTGATATACGAAACTACCAATCGTAAATCCTATGACTCATGTGGATGGTCTGTTTTCGTTCCCGAATTAGAGAACCCCAAGACCCTTACGGAAGACCAATTCGATGCCGTTATGGATTTGATAGAACAGGTCGAAAACGAAATGAAAGACATGGTGCTTAATCGAGATGAGAAAACAACAACATGGGTCGAAGATGTTAGGGCTAATCTCCGTGTCGAGGCTTCATGGAAAGTTATAGATGAGTGATAGGGCAATAGAACCCTATGTTCGATGTAATCGTTCCTATCTATCGGATTCCAAAAGCATTCCTTGAGCGTTGCTTAGAGTCCATTGATGACCAAACCTGCAAAGATTATACGGTCTATGTGTGTGATGGAACACCCCAAGAACATGAAGAATACAATGCAGAAGCCCTCGTAACCTCCTATGGCTTTGAATACATACGCCAAGACCCTTCTCAACCACTCGTAGGGGGCGCACGAAACCAAGCCGTAAGCGCAGGGTATAATCCATACCTCGCATTCCTTGACGGCGATGATTGGTGGTATGACGGCTACCTATCCGAAGTGAAAAATGCAATTGAAGAATCAAACGAAAAGACCGCTATTTGGTCTGTTGCACTTGATTGTGAATATCCTGTAATATCTCAAATGACGGGGAAATCTCATCAAATGAAAGGTATTTATGGACATTGGGAAGACCAAACTTTCCTCAATTCCAACCCCGATTATGCTTACTATTGGTTCTTCGGTCATCCCCCTACACCAACAGGGACTATCATCAAGAGGGAGGCGTTTGAGGCCGTTGGTGGCTACGATACAGGCATTGGTATGGGTGAAGATACCGAATTACTCTTGCGTGTTGTTGGCGACCCTCGCAAAGTCCCCGTAGCAGAACGCAGACATTACAAACCGCTACCGTTGATTGGCGGTTTTCATTTCGTTGGAGAGGAAAATACTTGTTCGTTTGGAACGCAATCGGGAGTTTCCGAGGGGAGAAACCGGGACGACATAAAAGCCTTTTTCGCAGACAATTCACGATATTTTTCCGAAATCCACCCTAAACCGACAAGAAAAGATATGCCCGATGGCACTACGGATTCGTTCATCGAAACCTTAAAAGGTGTGATGAGAGATACTGTGCATACCATTTAGATATGCTCTCGCACAATGGCTAATTATGCCCGACAAGAACCTTACTATTGGAAGCCCCTTCGGAGAATTCACAATCCCTTATTCCGAAGATATGATTCTCGATTTGGCAAGGAAGATTCAAAAGGTGCAAGAGGGCGAACCCAATCTTTTGGAAGAAGCCGTGGTTGATTTTTTGGGAATTACAGATATTGAAGATTCAGCGAGTGATTGGTTATTTTGGGAAGATACAAGAGTGCCAATTTATCTTTACGATATGATGCGGTGGTTAAAAAGAGATTTTGAGATTGAAGACATCATCGCATACTCGATGAATAAAAGGAAAACCACAGGCATTCAATATCACCAATTTTCATATCCTCACGGAGAGGAAAAGATGCCTATACGAGTCACTTATTTCGTCCGAGAAAAGGCCAATGGTTCACCATTCGTTATTGATTTTTGTCCCGTTGATGGACTTCATCTTGAGGTTCAAATCATGCACTTGCCCGAAAGTCGGATAGAAGATTTTCACAAGAAATATCAAGAATATGGAACAGGCGAAGGTATCTTGAGGAATAATGTTGTGGATGCCAAACTCCAATTCCTCCAATTAGACAAAGTATCGTGGGATGATGTCGTCCTTAGCACAGACCAAAGAAAATCTCTTGACCGAAATATCGTCAAATTCATTTCGCACATTTCATTGTATGAATCAAAGAACCTCCCAACGAGCCGAGGATGTTTGCTCACAGGCCCGCCGGGAACAGGGAAAACACTTACCTGTTCAGCAGTAATGAATCAAGTGGATTCCACGATAATTTACATCACTTCGGAAGACATTACAGAAAGGGGTCAAATCTCCGACTTGTATGATATAGCAAGAAAGGTTTCGCCAACGATTGTAGTCGTTGAAGACATAGATACGCTCGGTGGAATTGACCGTAATCGTGCAGGTGGCGACCACCCTATTCTCGGTGAGTTTTTGAATTGTTTAGCAGGGGTTGAATCCAATGGCGGAGTAGTCACAATTGCCACTACAAATTACCCCGAATATCTCGATAAAGCCCTTGTTGATAGGCCGGGAAGGTTCGATTTTAGGATTGATTTCGGGTTGCCCGATGAGAAATTAAGAGAGCATATTTTAGAAAAATACCTATCCACTTTCAACCATAAAAACATTGACTTGAAACCGTTAGTAAAGGCGACAGATGGTATGACGGGGGCGCATTTGAAAGAAATGGTAATGATGGCATATATGGATTCCTTAGAGGCTTCGGGTTACAAGAAAACGACCAAAATTAAGCAGAAACATTTAGAGCAATCTATGAAGTCCATTACTACCAATCGAGCCAAGTATAATCACTATAAAAGGGACGCAAGCGGCGAATCCATCCTTCACGGTTGAAGCGAGGCTTTAGATAACGAGAACAACAAAACCTTCCTATGGGTAGGAAACCTCGTCAAGAGCCTATGAAGGATTATTTAGAGAATCCTCGGACAACATGGTTGTTTTCGTCACCTCATCAGTTTTACGAATGTTTCGGAGAATTAGACCACAAGTATATTCAACCTGCCAATAAAGGGACTCGTCTTGGCAAGGACACATTTAGAATCGTCCTTCATTTCCCAAATAAGCATCACAACAATAGAGAAGAATACATCGAAAAGATGAAGAATAGTGCTAATTTTGGTCGCTATTTTAACACACCTTTGGGCTACTCTCGCATTCGATGGGATAGTGGAAGCAACCCAAGCGCACAGTTAGTCCTTCACGATAAGAAGGGTCGCCGTGTCGAGTTTTTCCTCACAGGCGAAACAAATAATCCTCAAGGTGCGGCAGTTTTCGCTTCAACCACCTTCCCTACTATGTCTAAGAAGTGGAAGCCATTGAAGGCCAACACGAAGGACAAGCAAGCCGTTAAGGATAAAGATGGCAACATGGGCAAGTGGATTAAGAGCGAAAAATTGGTTTATTGCCCTGTTCGTGTCGGCTCTTTGAATGTTTCCGCATCCCGACCCGGCGAATGGAAACTAACTAAAGAAAAACCTACAATTCAATGTGGCAAAGGTGTTACAGCACAAGGCCACTCACCCGAAGCCTTCCAAAAGAAGGATAAGAAGAAGAAGGTGAAATTAGCAGAAACAAACCAAATCCTATTGAGTGCAGAAGAACTCGATACCTTTTACGAGGCACAGGGATTACCAAATCTTTTAGAAATACAGGATGTTGAAATAATGGACAGCGAAACAGAACAACAAGGAATAGAACGAGCATACTATAACCCAAGTGAGGCTATGGTAGGAACAGACGAAACGCTTGACGGCTACCGCCCAATAGATTCGGCTACGGTGGATTTGACTTCAAATCAGCCAATGGCTAATTACGGGGCAGAAGGCAAGAAGCGCATGATGTGTGCCGAATGCGGCTCATACGATGTGAAAGCGGCAGAAGGTGAAACGGCTACTTATGCACCATCCGAGGAACCCGATATGGTATCTTCATCCTCGTTTGATGAGCCAACAAATGCACACTTTTCCGCAGAAGGCGATGGTATAAATGTCGCTGATGTCGAAGCATCCGTTGAACCTGCTAACGAGCCAATCGCTGTGGCCGAAGGCACTTCCCTTGACGGATATGCACCTCTTGACTCCATTGAAGAAGGCGCACCAATTGGTCACGGAGTAAATCAATACTTCGGAAGCGCAGAAACTTCCTTCGCTATGGAAGGTGTCGAAGGCGCACTTCTTGATGAATCCACTACAAACATTGGAATCGAAGAAGGCGTTTCACTTGATAATTTTAGTGGCGTTGATTCAGTAGTCGTTGAAGCCCCTCTCGGTCATGGTGTTACACAATGGTTCGCAGAAGGCGAAGATGGCCCGTCCCCACAATTCGATTCGGGAATCACAGGTCAAGATGGCCCAAGCGATACTCCAACAAATGAATACTTCGCTTTGGAAGAAGCCACACGAAAGAAGATTTTCGAGAAGTATGGTCGTAAGGCATTCGTTGAACCCGATGACTTGGGATGGCCTATTATGAATCTTGAAGGAAATGATAGACAGGCAAAGAGCGCATTGTGGGTCGCAAACAAACCGAACATAAAACCAAGCACCCGCACTAAGGTTCGTAAGGCTGTTCACAAGATGTGGCCTAATCTTGCATTAGGTTCCGAGCAATTTGCCGCATTAGGCGAACCCGATGCGCCTTTTGACCAAGGTTATGACGATGAGGAACATGAGTCCATCAGCGCAAGACACGGTGGCTCGGCTACCCACCAACAAAATTTGACTGACCGAAGCGATGAAGCATGGGCTATGACTAAGAAAGACGGAGGCCGCAAATACTCCAATGTTGGGACTATGGATGCTGAAACAAACCGATGGCACAATAAGCGCAACGGTCAATTCACAGGCCGATGGTCAAAGCATCGCCGTGATGGAACATTTAGAGAATTGGGTGCAGACACCGCAGGTTATCTTCAAGATGGTTCACTAAGCATGGATGGCTACACTCCTTTGGAATCCGTTGATGTGGATAGAACCTCTTACCAACCTACTCAAAACTACGGTGCAGACGAAATCTTTGGGGACAAACCCGGAACCTACATGGGGAAGGCAACCTACGGTGCGCTTGCGGGAGTCACACTCTTTACGGCTTCGATGGCGGCTCTATACGCTATCGGAAGTATGCTTACAGGGAATAAAAGCGAGTGAAGGTGTTAAAAATGGGATTTTGGCAAACAATCGGAAAGGTCACAGTCGGTGGCGCAGTAATTTTCGGACTCTTGGTTGTTTTAGACAAACCCCTTCAACCTCTCGTTGATAGAACCAAGAAGATATTTTCTGCACCTGTTGGTGGGGCGAATGGAACAGACGGTATCAATGAGCGTGGCGATGTAGTAATCGGAACAAACCGTGTTTATCAAATCCCTATCAATTCGGGAGGCACTTCCATGCCTGTTATCACTCCACTTGCTGAACCTGTATCGGGTTCGGGAAATTATGTGGGTCAAACCGCATACCCTATGGCGGCACAGAATAACCTTGAGATGTTGATTGACGGTGCATCATGGATGAACGCCGCCGCTTACACTAACGCCGCCTTTGGACAGAATTATTCAGGTAGTGCGGTGGGGAACGAATGAAGGAAGCCCTCGTTCTTGTCGGCTCATTACTCGCCATAGGGCTTGTTGGTCAAAGCGTAACATCTAATAAGGTGTCGAATGCTGAAACCTTTATGGCAAGTGGTCGAGCAATCTCCAAAAACAAGATAGATTACAAAGCGTTTGAATACATACCTAAAGTCAAGGCAGGGACGGAGAAGGCTTTCAAAGGACTCGAAGATGCTAATTGGAGTGCCATTCACCAAGCAACAGGAAATTCAACCCTACACAGGCAATATCTCGCTTTGGAACAGGTTACATCAACAGGTAACACACATTGGCAATACCAATTCAACCAATATAGTGAGGTGGTGAGTCAATACACACGCTTAGTATCAGATGCTTTAATCGAGAGTTTCAGAAGTCAAAAACATTTGAGGGCAATATACACCGCTTATGGACACCTCTATACTGCAAATGAGAAATTACCATCCACGACAGGGTATCACAGGGGTATGCGACCAAATGAATTGAAAGGGCTGAAAGCCTATCGTAATTTCGTGTCGGCTCTCGAAAACTATATGGCCCACATTCAAGTTAAGGCAGTAGGTCAAAATGTTGTTCCACCAATTCCAAGCGGTATTGACTATCATGCTCACCGCCTCCTTAATCAAATTGGATATGCCGCACCAAGCACATGGCAAGAAGATACAAAACGAATGAACGAGAGGACTATTAACAATTACCTTATGGCCGTCATGCCTAACATGAACTTGCACCAAGCACTCCACTATCGCCACCATGTAAGAGGCGATGTCCCAACGCTCACCCCTACGGTGCAGAAAAATGTAATTAAGGCGTTAAAATCTGTGCCACACTTGGCTACACAGGTGGCTAATTATTCTGCATTCTTTGAGGATAACCCCGAAATCAAATTTATAGGCCATAATTACAAAAGTTATCGAAGTGACGAGAGTTATTTCACTCAATATACAGGTCGAAAAAATACCACCTTTTTCAAACCATTTCCCGAATCGTGGCGTATTACACGCCCTCAAGAAGACATGATAGTGGAATCGGCCATGCGAGATATTATCAAGACCGTTGAGGGTGCAAAGACAGAAGCCTCCAAGTGGGCGACTATGACGGCGAAGGCACATGAGATGACTACATCTGCACACGCTAATGCGGTTGAGGCGACTCTCAAAGATGTTTTGACTGATGGCGAATTTGACGGCCACCTTAACACTTCCGACCACAGCCTACTGTATGGAAGGGTAAATACGAATGACCAAGGCCCACTAAATGATAAGCAGAAGGGGCGACTTCTTGCAGACATTATCACCCGACCAACCAATTTCGCACAGATTTTTAACCCTGTTGTTAGATTTACAAAGTATTGGGTTCAGGACGATGGCGGGAAGTTAGTGATAGGGTCACAGGAAATGGCAGGGCGAAGCGGTCTGTCCCACGATGAAGCGATGGAGAGCATCAAGAAGATGAAGATTCCCGATATAGTCCGAGAGAATGCAAGAAGGGATATTAGAATGGACAATCAAAAAAGGGAATTGGCAGACAACGAATCAATTACTCGACTTGGACAACAAATTGCACGAATTGGTGTGCAAGGGAAGCGTAGGAAGGAAAAGATGGACAATAATTTAGCCATACTTGATGACTTGAACTAAGGTTGTGAACGCAATCTTTATTAACCCGTTTCAATGACGGGAAATCATGGCGACAAGAGCAATCCGTTATGACCAATTAGAATTTGAAAGCGCAAGAACCGCTACCCAAGTGACTTCGTGGTGCAATTACCATCACAATGACCAAGTTATTTGGGGGCCACTTCAAGAGGCAGTTAGGCATCAAATTAGTGTTGCAGGTGATGGCGCACAAGATTACCTAAACCAAATCTCACAGATTCGGAACATCACTAATTCCTCCAACGACTACTATCGCTTGATGCAGACGGTTTATGGACACCTTGCCCCTCATATCCTTTATCACGAATTGGGTAACTCAAACATTCAATCACTTATGCGTGAGAAACTCATTGAAATGCGTGATGTGTGCAAGGCAGGGAAGGCGGCTTCTCCTAATGATTACTACGATGGCCGAAATGACCCTGCTTTCTATGAGCCACGAAACGAAATGACGAGGGCCATGAGTGAATTAGCGAGAGAAGTCAATGAAAAATACTTCGGGTCGTCACAAAGTCAAGTCATTTCTGTCGGTGTATCAAATTATATCGTGGAAGCAGACACTACCGATGACCGAATTGATGAAATCGTTGGTAATGATACGCACTACGGCAACCTATGGCGAATAAATATCCACTACCTTGTTCGTGGTGGACATGGCAGGGCCGCATCAGCAACGGCATACCCTCAAATCCCCCAAGACATGATGGAATCCTTCATGGAAAACCTCGTTGAAAATCACCCTGCCGTAGCCCTTCAAATTGCACGGCATGACCAAATGTTCATAGACAACCCGCAAGCGAAATCTATCGGTCATTCATGGACTTCACGCAATCGAAGTGAGGACTGTTGGTTCAAGATTGACCACGACCAAGTAACGAAGCGACACACTACGGCCTTCGCCCCACCCCGAACCTTCTTTGGAAAGCACACACCTGCCTTCAACGAAATGGTGGAAAAGATTAGCCTAATCAAAGCCGATGTAATCACATTCCTTGAGGATGCCAAGCCGCAAGTTAAGATAGCGGTTGATGATGCACAGGCTCTTGCAGATAAGACGGGAGAATCCATGCAGAAAGCCGTTGTGAGCCTTGTTCAAGGACTTCTTGACGATGCAGACACGGTGGATATTGGAACGGCTATTCTTGGCAACATCGCAGGTATCGCACCCCTTCCGATTGACCTTTCCAATTGCCCTCAATACCCTAACGGCTACATTCAATACACATACCATGACTACACTCGCAAGCAAGATTTGGTTCAATACTTTTACCCTCAACACATGAATGGGGTTGTATCGCTAAGTGATTTCAATGTGACTGATGAAGTGCAAGGAGTCCTATACAAAGCATACCAAGAGAACCTTCAATCCATGCGTGATAACCATGCACACCGATGCGCTCAATTGGCTCGTCAAATCGCACAGGCAACCACACGCCACGATGCAGAAATGCAGGTGCTTACAGACGCTTTCAAGGCATACCAAGCACAGGTTTAGGTCTGTCGGTGGCTTTAGATAACGGGAACGACCAAATACACCCATGAGTGCCGTTCTTGACTTCCGAGAATTGCGAGATAAAGTTCTCGCAGGGGAAATGGAAGAAGATGAAGAAATCGAACAACCAAAATGGAAGGCTGAAATTGGCAACCATTTAGGGGAAGCGGCATCGCTCGGCGCAGTAATCGCTATTGTGGCGGGATTGGGCTACGACTCCATGCAAGAAACATCAGCATTCCCGTTGTTTGGAAGCGTGTCTAAGGCAACGGTTTTCGCTTTGGGTGCTTGTGTCCCATTGGGCTACTTTTTGGGCGCATTTTCGAGAGGTATGGAGGCTCAAACACAGGAAGACCGATACGAAAAACTTCTTGACGATTCCCAAGACATTATCGAGGAACAACAAGAAGAAATTGATTCAATGGAAGCCGAGCAAGAAGAATCGGAAGCAGAAGAACAGGCAGAAGCAGAAAACTCATACCAATATGATTACTTGAGCGCAGAAGATTCATTCTTTCACGGCCCCTCACTCGGTATGGGTGTAAGCGCATTTGGTCAAGAGGGAGTCCTATACAGGCCAAAAGATACAGGGATGCCTTGGTGATTTTCTCCATCCCGTATGGAGATTTCTCCATCGAGAGTATTAGATAGTGGCAGGGTCAATGTAAAACCATGCTCAAGACGACCTTCACAGGGTATGTTCCTAAATTGAAATTGAAAGGTGCAGAAGCCACTATCGTTGGTGGAAAAGCGCACCAATCCAAAGGAGGCTCAATTCGCTACTCCTTACAAGGTGAATACGAGGGTCATAAAACACTCCCTAAGACCGTTTCTAAGGAAGATTTTGAGAATGTCTATGGGTTTGATGCTAAAGAAGCCGAAGCCGTGTATATCAAGGGTAATCAAGACCACAATGGAGTCAAAAATCCGCAAGCAATTTATCACCAAGTAGGAATGGAAGACCGAGAAGGTTTTGAAACAACGAAAATTATTCCTATTGAAAACAAAAAGGATGCGGGCCGTATAATCACCGAAGAAATGGATAAAGACGAAAGAATCATTCACAATGTCTTTCCAAAATCGGCTGATACAGTAGGTAGTCCTTCCCCTGCATCCGTTGAACCCCCTGCACCTTCCGAGAAACCATTCCCGCAAGAGCCGTCCAACGAAAACTTCTCGGCTGAATATACCGAAGACGATATTTGCTTTGTTTGTTCAAATCCCGATACTGAAAATGAGGTGACTTATTGTGAATCCGATGCTGATTGTGGCAAGGCTATTTGTGATGATTGCCGATATGAAGAAATGCAAGGCGGGAAATGGGTCAAATTAGATGAAGACCCCGAAGATGATAATTCCGCTATGGCTGATGTTTGTCGTGAATGTGCTGATAACAACGAACCTGTTCTCTTTGAAGCGTTTGGATTGTTTGGCGACAAAGACGAGGAAGAAAAGGAAGAAGAAAAAGAACCCGAAACTCAAGAATTCACAGTCGTTATGCAACCCGGAGATAAATTGGAATTGACCGATATTCCCGATGAGAAGACCGATTCAGGAAGCGAAAAAGGGGAAGATAATGACGAATCCGAAGAAAAAGTCGAAAAAGAGGCCGTTGTATCGAAAATCACACGCCCTGTTGAAGAAGAAGAAACAAAGGAAGAATCCGATGAGGAAGAATCCGATGAAGGGGTGTCCACAGCCACAAAGGTTGGTCTTGGAACATTGGCTGTCCTCGGTGGACTTTCTCTATTGGGTGCAGAAGACGAAGAATCAGATTATTGGGAAGGGGAAACAATTCAAGAATTTGAAGAATATCGTTCCGAAGATGTGCAAAAGATGACTTCTTCCGAGTTTGTTCCTTTTGACCAAATAACTTCCGAGATTCAAGAACAATGGGATGAAACAACCCCTTCAATTGCCGCAGATTATGAGCCTTCTAACGAGCCATCTAATGCCAATTTTAGTGCAGAAGATGAAGCGATTGACCGTAAGGTTGCTAAAGGGGAAATAACTGCCGAAGAAGGGGAAATCTTGAAGGAAATCACAGACCCTACTCAAAGAAGGCGAAGATATACTCAAATGAGAAGGAGAAGTGACCCTACTTTCCGAAAGGATTTCAGCAAAGGGATAGAGGGTAATTATGATGCTGATACCATAGGTAGCCCATCACCAAGCGGCCCATCTTCAATCCCCGAACCTGCCGAAGCGACAGGAAGCGAACCTTCAAACGAACACATGGAAGCAGAAATGAATAAAAATCTCAAATACTTGGTTCCTATCGGCCTTACGGTGGCAGGTTTGTTTGCGTTGGGCCAAAGTGATAACATCTTGAAATTCTTTGACCGCTTCAAGCGATAGAAACCCTTTTATAGTCGTTAGCCTCATCTCGACTTATGGACATATCCCTTTACAAGATGGATTTTGAAGACCCCTCCATCATTTATTTTTGGCGTGGATGGATAGAAGATATTGGCTATGGCAACCATACAACCAATTTAGAATATGGACGGCTGAATGGGAAATTGAAAAGGCCGAAACCAAAATTATTTGCCCCTCATAGTGGAAAACAAAACCGAAGTGGCAAGGAACAGGCCGAGTTTGAATTGTTATCAAAGGTGAATAAAAAACGGGATAAAGAGGGTTATTGGGATGATTTAGCCACCGCTAAGAAAAATCCAACATTTCTCCCCATGCTCGCAAAAGAGTGGGCCAAGCAAAAGAAGAATGTGGAATACCCGCTATATGGACAAAGAAAGTTTGATGGCCTCCGTTGTATTGCTAAAATAGAGAGCGATGGCTCGGTTTCTCTAACTTCTCGGAACCTGCTCAAATTCAGCAATTTAGACCACATTAGAAAGGCTATTGCGGCGTTGAAGAATGTTCCCGATGATTTTTATTTTGATGGGGAATTATATGCCGACCCCGAACACCTTAGTTTTCAAGAAGCCAATGGGTTAATTCGTAAGCAGACGCTAACGCAAGGCGATGCGGATAGGCAAAAACACTTCAAATATCGTATCTATGATTCATACAATGAGAATCAGAATGCACCGTATAGTGATAGACACAAAGAATTGGAAAATCTTCTCAATACGATGCCTTCACCATACCTTGTTTTGACGGAGAATTTTCCCCTTTACAAAGAAGAAGATGTGGATAAAATGCACAGTCAATTCATTCAAGAGGGTTACGAGGGGATTATGTTACGCATTCCCAATAGCCCTTATCGGGTGGACAAAAGGGCATTACAATTGCTCAAAAAGAAGCACCATATTGATACAGAATATGAAATTATTGATTACAAAGAAGGCACAGGGGACGATGCAGGGACAGTCGTATGGCGGTGTATTACAGATGATGGAAAACCATTTTGGGTGCGCCCGAAGGGGTCACAAAAGGTGAGAGCAGATTGGTTCGACAACGGTGATAAACACATCGGAAGCGACCTCACCGTGCGTTATTTTGAATTGACTGATGATGGCATTCCTCGGTTCCCTGTCGGCGTGGACATTCGGGACTATGAATGAATGTTTTTAGATAGCAGGGCAACCAATAATACTCCATGACGGGTTATCAAATTACTCAACAATGGCTCGGCGGGGCCCAATACATCACGGTTCATACCCCGGCGGGCTGTGACCCTGCGGTTCCTCCTTGCACAGTTACCGAGCAAGAAGTTATCGGTTACACAAGCGGTGGAGAGCCTATCTCCAAAGGACAATCAGATAGCCCTTGGATGGCATGGGTTCCAACACTTACGACCTTAGACCAAGATGGAAATGCTTATCAACCCTACACGGCGGGAATCCCTTACACATTAGAGGGCGGCTCGGTTGTTGATTGGAACTCAACAGATTCCCAAGCATTAGCGTATCTTGATTCAGCACCCGGCGCAGGTGCGAGGAAAGCATACCAAAAGAGGATTTGTAATCCACTATGGTCTAATGTTTTCGGATGCAAAACAGGGAACACTATTTGGGTTCACAACGATGCAGTAGCAGAACACGAACCATCATTCTTTGCGAAACTAAAGTCCCTATTCGGTGCAGAAGAATACCGTTCAGATATGGCGTTTTCTGCTTCATGGAAGGGAATAATTGCCGTTGTTGTTTGTGTGTCTGTAATTGGCGTTGTGGGTAAAAAGGTCTTGAAGGGGGAATAATCCCTTGCCCGATTCCGCAGACGAAGCAGACAAGATTGAAAAGGCCGCTTCTGCCCCCGCAGTAGCCGCTAACGAACAAGCAAGACAAGCATGGCGTGGATGGGTTATTCCCGCCGTAGGTTCGATGGCCTTCTTTTCATCAATGCTAATCAACGGATTCAAAAATTATCAAAATTACGGATTCCCTGCCCATACATTTACTCGTTCTGATTGGTTACTCATGTCCCTTCCTGTTGTAGTCGTTGTCGTAGCCCTATCAGACATCTTCATTAACGGTGAGCAATATGACTGATTTAGACGACCATTTTTGGATTGTTTCGGGAGTCACATTCTTTGTATTTTTCACAGAAGCATTGATTCATTACAATTACGGAATCTTGGAATCCAAGAACCTACCGTTCAGTATTGCCAATTTTACCTTTCCAACGGGCAAATCTTTAGGAAAAATGTCTGCAATCGTAATCGTGGCATCCACTCTATCGGGCTATCTTATCAGCACTCTTGAAGAAAGGATTCAGCAACAGGTTTAGATAGCAACCATTTCATATTGAAAGTATGGATGACCGCATAGCCGAAATCTTACATCGGAAAATTGCGTTTATGGAAGATAGGAGAAGGTCGCTTGGCCCCGAATACTATTCTTCAAAGGAGTTTTGGGACAGGATGTGGGAACAAGAATGGGATGCTTTAGAGGATAGGTTGAACACTCCCGAAAATGAATTAGAGATACCCACAGACACCATCCCAATGGTCTTCCCAACCCTTGAGTATGAGGGTGAATTACTTCACATATACACATATTCTGATTTCTCTATTTTGCACAATCAAGGCATATTTAGGGATAGTGGATTTTTCATTGACCGCACAGGAAAATGGACAAAAAATGTGGTGAAAGAGATGAAAGCGTATGGTTATCAATACCTTAGAACAATCAATAAGCATTTGCTATTCCGAGATTTACATTGGGTGGGTGATGAGTGATGGAAGAAGATGCTTACGATAAAATAGCCCAACAAGATTACCTTACAGGGAAACAATTGACGATATTATCCCTTGTAATCATCATTGTGATTCAATCAATACCACTCATGGTAAATCATAGCCCCGAATTAGAATGGTTGCTTCTTGGCTTCACAGCCGCAGTATCAGCGTGTGCGGTAGTGGGCGCAATCCTCGTTCAATTCAATGCGGATAAAATGGCGAAGGTCTATCGAGGCGTATTCAACGAAGATTTTTACAAAACGGTGCGTTTATTCACTCAAATGCGGCATATTGTTCAACAAGAAGCCCAAGAAAAGGGGAAAAATGTCGAAGAAGAATTAGAAGATGTAGTCCCGAAAGCCTACGCATTCTTCCGAGCCTATCTCGATAAAGAAAATGTTATCCCTCCATCCCTTGAGGAATTAGGTATCGAACCTGCGCCCGAAGTCAAAAATGAGGGGGAGTTATTTGTATGAAAAACACGACACTTGGTTTGTGCATTCTATCCTTGATTGCATGGACTTGGGTATTATGGTTATACATTAGATATGGCCTCGTTCATCCGTTAGAATTAACCCCCCTAATTATGAAAGACCTTGAGTGGCTTGGGCCATTTGCGATAATCCTTGATGTTATCGTGATTTTTGCCCTATATTTGGTCATAACCCCCTACTTCCGCAAGAGCAAGGATGCTTCGGAGGATTCGTTGGTGCGTGAACCTTTAGATAACAAGACCGACAATTGATTGATACAGGAAGTGCGATAATGGCTAATCAAGACCCACAACCCGAAATTTATACCACTCGTTATGCTTGGAACGCAAACACAGGTGGAGGTGGCGCAACAATAGCCGCTAACACAAGTCAAGTAGTTTCCATTTACACGAACCAAGCCAACAATGAAGAAGTCCGTATTTACGGAATCGCTGTCCGTATCAATGATACTGCCGATAGTGCAACCTCCACTACCTTAAACGATTTCGCAGTTTCTATTCAAGTCGGTGCAAACAATGTGCCATCTAACCAATTCGACATAACTTGGTTGGCAAACAGCATCAGTCAAGGTGGCGGAGTCCTTATGTTCCCATCACCTGTTCTTGTTCTATTCCAACAGCCACTATCGGTTACTGTAACTACACTTTCAGCAATTCCGGGTGTGGCTTCAACCGCTAACGACAGAACCGTTGTTGTGGACTTAATCGGAGAATTGGCTATCCAAAAAGCACCTCCGGGTTATCGTGGCGTTTGAACACATTTAGATAACAACGGCAACAATTTACCCTTATGAGCCTACGCCGTCAATGCTATGAATGGCGAAATGTCGTCCAAAACATAGGCGACTCGGTTTTTCTAAATGGTTATCCTACTTCATGGACGGGAAATTGTATCACGGCGAATGTCCCTGCCAATCAAGAAATAGATATTTTCATCGGCGGTGTTGGTAACAACATTGATATGCCCGCAAGGTTGAAAGCATACCAATATGTCGTCATTGACGCAGTAGCAGTTTTCCCACCCCATTTACACGCTCAAATCTATGTGAATACGACAAGATACTTTCAAGACCCCGATGGTGTTCCTTCAAGAATCGGAGGCATAAGTGGGTTAGCGGTTCCATTCCCTAACGGTGCATTGAACCCTCAATCGGGTCAAAACATTTGGAATTATGATTACAAAGACGGCTTAGAACCTTCCGTTATCATCAAACCCGGCCAAGAATGGGGTATTTTGATTAAAACCCCTAACGGTGTAACAGGGACTTCTGCGGCGGCGGAACTCGACATCGCAAAATGCTTCGTCAAGTATCTTTTAGTGGATGGTGCAGATGCTATCGTAGCGCAAAGATTAGCGAATGCGGGATGGCCGCTTACTCCCGAAAACATTTGGCAATACAAACAAGATATTGTTCGGACTCACCTTTATGCAGGGTTGGCCCCGTTGAGTAAAACTGTTACAGATGCAGATAGGAAGGTGTAATCATGGCAATTCGGAAGCAATTATACACTTGGGAATTATACGGAGATGGTGCGAATGGTTCAAGCCTAACAAATTATCCAAGAGCAGGTGAGTCACATTCTATTTTTTACGGCGACTTCGGGGCGATTCAACAAGGTGGACAAACAGGGCTTGTGAAAGAGAACGAGTTTGTAGTAATTGAGAAAATAAGATGCACTCCCGGAATTTCCCCAAATAACTTCGTCATCGAAGGGGTGGCCCCAAATCGGATATTGCGCTCATGGTCGCCTAATTTGTTCGTAAATATCGTCATAGATACAACGAATTATTATCAAGACCCGCAAAATGTTTGGGCATCGGGCGTATCGGGAACTGCCGCACCTTATCCGAGAGAGGTTCAAGACGAACCATATTACGATTTATGGCCTCCTGTGTATGTCCTTCCCGACCAAACCGTTGATATTCGCTACACCTTTTACAACGATATGTTCCTCTCGGCCACGACAGGGGGTTCGTGGGACATCATTCCTGTAACGACATTGGTTGGTGCAGTATATGTTGATTATACGCTATATGATGGCACAGATGCCATGATGTGTAGGCAGTTAATGAAATTAGGAATCCCCATTACGGTGGACTCGGTTGAAAATTATCGAAGATTGTTGTTGAAACAGAAGGGATTGGAAACAGATACCTTCCAACACTACCTCAATATGATGGAAAATGAGCGTAAAAGGAAGGCAAGGGAGAGGAAAAATCAAGGAATTGCACGACATACTGAATATGGAGGTGATGAGTAATGGTTCACAGACATTGGGACGATGAACCCGAACCTCTAACACCCATTTTACTACTTTTGGCCGTAGTGTTGGTTATTTTGCTGTTTTAGCAACCACAGGGAGATGTATGGACATCTTTTCCGCAACACCTTTAGATAACAAGAGGGATAATGATTTGGTATGAGTTCCAATAATTCTGTGAATCCTTATGCGGGTCGCCGTAAAAATGTGAATCCATACAATAAGACGAACCAAGCCATGCAAACAGGCTACGCTCAAACAGGGGACAACATAGAACCTAACCCACTTCCATACTCGGAATTGAATAGGCCGGGACACACAGCACCCGCAAAAGTAGTTCGTGAAGGTCTTGACCCAACGATTTATGACCGTCTAACTCAAGCCCCCGTTTCACTTGGAAATCAAGAAACAACGCTATTTACTTCGGTTTATCCATGGCATCTTGTTCCAAGACCTACTTCGGCTAATATCATCCAAAGACAAAACTACAATTTCGCTACAACCAATATGCCAAACAATTCTTATCTCGATATGTGCGTTCTGAATGTAACAAGGGCAGAAGGGACGGTTGCTTCGACAACCCCTGTATCTATTGCGGTAAATCCCGCACCCGCACCTACAATTCCCGCCAACGATATTACATTGAATCCCGAACCTGTTAATCCAAATATCAATTCACAGGCAGGGACACCCGAATTCCCAATTCCGGGAGGGGCAGGTTCAACGGTTGCAGGGACTATTGGAACCTATACTCCCGCATCTATTGGTGAGTTTTACAAAATCGCTTCGTTTGGTCACGCAGAAGTGCCGGGTGCAGGTGCAGGTATCACTTATCAAATATGGGTTGATAGCATTCTTTTGATGGAATGGGCTGACTTCCAATGGTCGCCTGTAACACCTAAGCGGGATATGTGGAATTTCGATGTCCCCCTCTTTGTTGAGAAGCAGATTGTTTTCCGTGTTATCAATGAAACAGGTGCAAATATCACAACAGGAACAATGGAAGCGTGTTTTGCAGGTTGGAGTGAGCAGAAGATGGGCTTCTTAGAAACCGATAAGGTTCAAGTCCAAAATGTAACTTCTTGATAGGTGATAAAAGATGGGAAATACCTACACAGGTTCTAATTCGGGAAAAGCGGGTCTTGAGGTCACAGAAGGTGATGGCAACCCCGATGTCTATGGTGTTACTAAAATTACCGTTTCCAATGGAACATTGATTGATAATGGCGGAGGTCATGTTACTATCTCCACAGGCGGTGGCGGAGGCGGTAGCGGAACAGTTACTTCTGTTCAAGTTAGTGGTGGAACAACGGGGTTATCTTATTCGGGTGGCCCGATTACAACAAATGGAACAATCACCCTTTCGGGAACATTGATTGTAGCCAATGGCGGAACAGGTGCTACTACTCTTACAGACGGTGGTGTGCTTCTTGGTTCGGGAACAGGGGCAATTACGGCTCTTGGACAGGCAACAAACGGTCAATTAGTCATCGGTTCAACAGGTGCAGACCCCGTTTTAGCAACCCTCGCTTCTTCGGGTGGGTCAATCGCCATCACCAACACAGCAGGTGGAATCAATCTTGAAGGATTTGCGTCTTTCCAAGTAGCGGGCGATAGTGGAGGCAATAGGACTATCGTTAGTGGAGATGTTTTGACTTTAGCGGGTGGAACTGCTATATCTTCGGTGACTTCTGCTACCGATACTATAACTTTTAATTTAGACGATACAGCCGTGAGTGCAGGTTCTTATACGAGTGCCAACATTACTGTTGATGCTCAAGGACGGATTACTGCCGCCGCAAGTGGAGGCGGTGGAGGCGGAACACCCGCAGGTGCAAATACACAGATTCAATTTAACGATGGGGGCGCATTCGGGGCAAATGCTTCTATGGTCATTGATAATGGAAACACTCGTATGGGTGTGGGTGAAGCCACGCCTACGGCTACTCTCCATGTATCTTCGGGAACGGCCAACATTGTCGCTAAGTTCCTCTCCACAGACGCTACGGCTTCGATTGAATTAGCAGATAACTCAACCACAAACAATGCCGCTTTAACAAGAGTCGGACAAACACTAACTTTGTGCGCCAACGGAGGCAATATCGCCGTTGGGGACTCAAGTGCAGAAATTGGATGGTTCGGGGCTACTCCTGTTGTCCAAGACACTACTGTTCCCGACCCTGCCACCCTACCTGCTGACCCTGTGGCAATCGTGACTTGGATTCAAGCACTTTACACCGCTTTGAGAACCTACGGTCTGCTTGGTTGATGAGAACCTTTGAATAGGTAATCGAGTAATGGATTCACCATGTCCGATGAAGTTAGCGTCATGTTAGACCCTGCCGATGCCGAATTACTTTTGAATCTTGTAAATCAAGTGCAGGTTCAAGGTAAAGAAGGAATGCAACAAGTTTTGAGAATCATTCATCGGTTGGAATCAGTTATTCCTGTTGTCGAAGAAGACGAAGAAGATGATGACGAAAAGGTTTAATAACCCGTCACACTAACGATGGTGTATGGAAGCACCTATTGTAGTTATGGACGATGATTTTATGGAGGCATACAGCAAAGTATTTGCTGAAAAGGCCGCACCTGTTTATCAACAGATGTTAAATGAAAAGTATCAAGCGATGAAAACATACACATACTTGGCAGTATGGAATGGTATCTTACTCGGTAGTGCAGGGACAATGATTTTGGCAAAACTAATCATGGGGGCATACTGAATGGGTTCTTCAAGCAAAGGCACACGATGGGGCAACCAATATATTCACGATAACCCCGACAAAGAAGTGTTCCCCTACGATTGTGTTCCAACCTCTCGTTCTAAGGGTTCATGGACTCAAGGCGTTAAAGCATGGGAAAAGGGTGACGGTTCTAATGCCGATAAGTGCATTGGATGGTTCCACCCTCCACGACTCCGAAATAAGGGCCACAAGAGCCGCTACAAGCGCAATCTTCAAAAGCGTGGCATCAACCTCCCTCAAGAAGAAGAATAGGCTTTAGATAGCAAGGGAATGAATGTCTATTCATGTCCGATTTGATTCAAAGCGGCGAGAGCGAAGATGTGAAGGCCGCACCTCCCGATGTAAAAGGTATGTTTCAATTTGCTCATTGGGCCGTTGCGACAGTATTAGCAGTATTGGGAATCTCATTAGTAGGAATGTTGATTGGCGAAAAAGGGAAGTCCGTCAAAGAGAGCAAATCCGAGAAGGATGATGAGGACACAGTAGCAGATTATGAGAAGGATTACCTCGATGAAGACATTTCAGAAGACGCTTTAGATGAGAAAACAGTCGGTTTGACCGCTTAAAATGCCTAAATACACACTATATGACGGCCCTGATGCACTAATCCATTTCGTAAAGAGTCCTTTGCTCGGTTTCCTCATCACTTGAAAATGTATCAGCGACCCATGCCGAAACCAATTGGTATAGATTATCGGTGTAATCATCACAACCATACTGTTCTATGATTTGAGCAATCAAGCCATCATACTTCTGCACAGACCCTTGATGCACAGTTAGAATCAATTTGTGGTTACAGATTAGGTCTTCCACCTCCCCTGTAAGCGGATTCTCCGCATCCTTCTGTATCACGGTGATACATTTCCCTGCAATCGGGACACGCCTATACGAAGCCCCACATTTGGTGCAACGGGTCTTTTGTTGCCCATAAGCACGGAGATTCCCTCTCATATCTCTAATCAAGTGTCTGTTAATCAATTTCCCTGCTTGAATCTCATTATCCACCGCCCGAATTACATTTCCTAACTCGAATTGTAGCATCGTCTTCTCCTTCATGGATTCTAAGGTGTTGTAAGGGTTGTTTTTAGGCGATTGGCAAGCATCGGTGGTGGCATGGGTATATCCGAACCCTTCAAAGGCGTTTAAGCCCTGTTCTAAGCGCACCTCCACCGTTTCCACACCGAGGCTCTTGGTGGCTTCTTTTGCTACGGGCCTGTTCATCGTCCCTTCATAGAAGGAAAGCGGGTATTGATTCATCGTATCAACATTCAATGCCTCCTTATCAATCTCCGTAGGGATAATGGTTGTAGTCAAAATCAACGGGGCATCCATCATTCCCCCTCTATTCGCTGAAAGGAATGACCGTGAAAAATTGATGAGGCCGTCAAGCAATAGCAGAATAGCGTCAATATCACCATCACAATTGCGTCTTTTAGCCGCATGGAAGAATGGATGACCATAATGCCCCTTAATATCGGCAAAACCGATTATACGGGAAAGAATTGCCCCCGAAGTGTGCGGTGCAATCCCCATAATCAAATGACCTACCAAATCCTTGTAGGTTTCACATTTGTAAAATCTATCCATCCCATAGAGTGTAACCAATAAATCATCAATATACTTTGTAGTGTTCACTAACTTTTCCGTGCAATTCATCGGGATGACTACATCTTGTGGCTTCAATTCAATGACTTCGTTTTCGTCATCACATTCGTAACCCAATCCCCTTGCCTGTTCCACAGTAATTCCTATTTCGACAGGCTTGAAGTGCGTCATGGTAATATCCACCATATCGAATCTAATCGTTCCATCACGGAAGGTTGAAATATCGTTCTTGTGTCTTAGAATACCCTTGATAACATTCTCACTCGTCTTTTCTCGACTATTCATTCCTTTTACACCCTTCACAGGAGGATTTGAACCTGTTTTCCTTTTCGTATTCTTTTCACCAAATACTGCATCGTCCTCTTGGTTTTCTATTTCATGCACCTTTTTCAAAGCCGCTTCCCATAAATGCTTAGGGGCTACTTCTTCCCACAAGTCATCTTCTTTCCCGACCCACTCATTCCCATGAAACACAGTTTCGATTCCACAACAAGCACCTTTCGTAGTAAAGTCACTACATTTCGTGCAGACACGGACACCTATTTGCATAGCATCCTCTCGTTTAGCGGCATCGGACACCAATCGCTTTGAGCCAACCTTGTGACCCACAGGAAACATCGTGTGGATAGGTGGTTTCATTTCTCTATGTTTTGAACCTTCGGGTTTTCCCATTCTCGCACCGATTCTGTAAGTCACTCTTGGTTTGAAATTGATACTTTTCAATGATGGCCCCAATGCTTCCATCGCTAACAAATTCCCGCAACCGGGTAACTTATTTCCCCTTTTAGCCCATAATTTTAGGATTTCTGCTCTTTTCCCTGTAATTCGGTATATGCCCTTTTCGTTTTCAACATTTACTGCCAAGCGATAACAAATTGTTCGGGCATCATCTGATAGAATATCTCCATTCTCATTCAGCCCACTCATTAGGGTCTTGAAGTCATTATCGTCAATATCAGAAAAGAACGGGATATAGCACGGTGCTAAGGGCAATCCTAACTCAACCTGCTTCATCGCTTCTTCAAATGTTTCGGGATAGTCCAATCCCTTTGATTCGCAAACCTGTTCCGCCCACTCTTTCACATAGGGACTCTCAAGGAGTATGTGATTGTTTTCCAAAAACTCACCAACAGGAACAAGGATTTCACCTAAGTCCCAAATCTTCTCTATTTTGTAATCGGGGTCGGTGGGGTATTGTAATTCCAAATCATCAAAATGCTCAATGGTTCGTGCCGAACCATCTTTGAATTGAATATACGGGCCATCAATTGAGTCGCAGGGTGTCGAAACGGTTCCTTTTCCGGGTCTTTCATATTTCATCTGTGTTCCGATAATTACGAAGCCCGAAAGAGCCGTCATCGTAGCAGGGTGAAGGGATGTAGTAGCCAACCCTGCCAATCGTGACCTGCCGTATCGTAATCGGAACCCTCCTGTTTCCATAGGAAGGGAGAATATAGGCCGACCTGCGAGAACATCGGAGATAAACTTTTTGTTGGGCTTGACCTCGCTATCAACGCCTTTTGCAGACCCTTTAGCGAAGGGCCGTAGCCATTCCCAACCATCGAGTCCGAGAGCATCCACATATTTCAAGATTTTGGGTGCTTTGAGAACCAATCCCTCACACACAACGAGAAGCATACCTTCCCTCACCTTATTGGTTTTCACTCTTGGTAAATCACGCTGACCTGTAACTTCACCACCCACCCCTTCACCATCAATGTAAATGGGACATGATTTTACAATCGTTTCTATTTCGGGATTTGATGGCCTATGTTGTAGCCCTCTTGCATACGCACCCGTTTCTTCTTTGTATCGCTCGACTTCTTCAAACGACATAATCGGATTCTTCAAATTGAAATCACGGCGAAGAATATCTGCAATCAATACGCTAAGTGCTTGCCCTGTTCCACCCGCAGAACGAATTGGCCCTGCAAATGAAATAGCGAGGGAATTACTACTGTCTGCATTGGTGATGAATCGTGCCGATACAACGCCCTCAAGGGGTGCTACAAGGATTCCTTCGGTCAAGACGGCTAATCCCGCACAGACACCGTGATAAATTGCTAATTCGGATAAAAATTGTGAATCCTCTCCTTGCTTCCAAAGTCCTGTTTTCTTCTTTTCAGCGAACAACGATAGCGTATCTTCCCATGCGTAATTCCCGATTTCATCCTTGAAACCCATAGATTTTCCCGAACCTCCACAATCATAACACTCGGAAGTCCAATTTCCTTTCTTGATTTCTCCACTTCCTCCGCAATCTGAACAATCAACAATCTTCCCGAATAAATAGGATTCCGCACACACGATTTTGGCAATCTCAATCGCTACTCTTTCACGGTTTCCCTCATATTCTCCCGTCAATTCTCTAATCTGTTCTGCGGTCTGACGAGGGTGTAGGAAATCCAATAATTTTTGAGTCCTGTCGGCTAAATCTTTCGCCTTTGGAATCTCCACAGACATTCTTGGGTCATGGCCTTTGGAACGGGCTTCTTCCGCTATTTCA
>MDTC01248878.1_pt1 | contig 27176 bp, 28 predicted proteins | sample 811181 | NCBI WGS metagenome assembly MDTC01 (sample SAMN05326644, study PRJNA326480) | marine metagenome | isolation source: seawater | place: Pacific Ocean: North | collected 2011
GGAATAGATGATGGAGATTTATTAGTTATTGATAAATCATTAAGCCCAGAAAATGGTAAAATAGCTGTGTGCTTTATTGATGGGGACTTTACAGTAAAAAGAATTGTTAAAGAAAAAGGTAAATTATATTTAAAAGCCGAAAATAAAAAATATAAATCAATAGAACTTAGTGGAGAAAGTGAATTAATTATATGGGGAGTAGTAGAGTATGTAATTAAAAAAATTTAATTCTACTTATACATTTTTTTATAATATTCTTGATAATCACCTGACGTTACGCGCTCAATCCACTTTTTATTCTCTAAATACCAATTAACTGTTTTTTTAATACCCTCTTCAAATTGTAAAGAAGGCTCCAAACCTAGTTCATTTTTAAATTTTGAAGAATCAATGATGTCTAATCTCAACAAATCTAAAGTTTTAATAGTTGAAAAAAAACAAGACAAAGAACTGTAACTATTAGAAATTTTCTGAAACTCTAAGCCTAACTGTCCGTCAGATCCAATTACTAAAACTTTCATTAGAAAGGTGATTTTAGTTCTCTAAATGAAATAAGCTTTAAATCTTTTACAGAAAGTACTGGTTTTATATCTAGGTTCCAATCTATTGACAAATCCTTGTCGTTCCAAATTAATCCTGACTCTGAGTCTGAATTATAATATTCACCTACTTTATAATTAACAATAGCTATTTCACTTAAAACCTGAAAACCATGAGCAAATCCCTTGGGAACAAATAATTGTTTCTTGTTTTCTGAAGACAACTCAATAGAAAAAAATTTACCGTAAGTTTTTGAGTTTGTACGTAGATCTACTGCAACATCCAGAATATTTCCACTAACACATCTAACCAGTTTAACTTGATCAAAAGGAGGATTTTGAAAATGCAAGCCTCTTACGACTCCTTTAGAAGATTTAGACTCATTGTCTTGTACAAAAGATACATTACCAATTACTTCCTTAAATTCTTTTTCATTGTAACTTTCAAAGAAGTATCCCCTATTATCGTTAAACAATTGAGGTTGGATAATTAGTAGATTTTTTATGAAAGTTTTATTGATTTTCATTGACTAATAATTTTTCTAAACCACCTGTGGTTTAAGTTTTTTCTTGTTTAATAGCGGACATCCAAAACCTTTTTAGTAGAGGATTTCCATATTTTCCTTGATTGAAAGTCTTTCTTTTTTTGTAGGTCCTCTTTTAAATTTTTTCCTGATTTCTTTGCTGAATTTGGATCGAATGGCATAACTTATAGATTAAAAACTTCGTTTAGGTAAATCTTTAAACCAATTTTCATATAGTTTTGAAGTAGGTAAAAAAATTACCCAAGCAGTTACAAATATCAGTTTCATATCTAATATAAATGATTTATGATTTTGATACCACATCTCTAATTTGCCTTTAAAAGGATAAATTTTTCCTTTATAGAACTCCCAAAGATCACCACCATTATTTTTGACATCTGTGATTAATTCTTCTTCATCTCTAAAGATAATAGAACCAATACCTGTTAAACCTGGTTTTACATTATAAATCACTTCTTTGACTTCTTTTGGATAAGCTTCGAAACTAACCTTCATTACTGGTCTTGGCCCCACAACACTCATATGACCAAAAAAGATATTAAATAACTGTGGGAGTTCATTGATTTTCGACTTCCTCAGAAATCCTCCCATGAGAGTAATTCTAGGATCTTTTTTTGTTGTCATTATTCCTCCAGGCATATTAGCACTGTCTTTAAGCATGGTTGCAAATTTCCAAATTAAAAAAGATTTATTTTTATATCCTACTCGCTCTTGTTTATAAAAGATATAACCTTCACCTGTCAATTTCAATCCAATAATTACTGGAATCAGTAAAGGACTTAAAATTATAATAGCTATTCCTGAAAATAACACATCAAATACTCTCTTTAATAAATAATACATAGGTCACATTTTTTGGTCTAACGTTTTGCCCGTTTCAATATGATTAAAATTCGGTAAAATTTTATTCATTATTATTATGATATCTTCTTTGTTATAGGATTCTTTTTTAAAAAGAGTTTCAATTTCTTTAATAGTAACTTCCATTTCAGAAAAAGAAGGTTTTAATGAATTAGTAATAACTCCTATAGATTCGTAAAGATTGAAGTTTACTTCATCTTCAGAGGAATAAAATTCTTCATATAATTTTTCTCCGCTGGTATCTGTTTTGAAAAAATAAACTGGATATGAGGTGTTATCTGATAAATTTAAAGCTAATTCTTTGGCTTCTTTTTCAGTTTTACAAATATTAATGTCATTATCTAAATATTTAAAGAAATCCTCTGTTATTGATTTAAAATTAACCAGTTGATTTTCATTTAACTTTGGAAAATAAATATCCCCACTATTACCCAAAATACAAGTTAACAAACAAATCTCTCCGCTTTCTTCAGGTGACACAAAAAATCGCTTTACATCAGAAGGACAAGAAATTGGTTGTCTTTGAAGTAGTCTTTCAATATAACCGTATAACAACGAACCGTTTGAAAAAGCAACATTCGCAAATCTAGCTGTTGTAATTTTCAGATCTTTAGAATATGACATAATTACATTCTCCATCATTTTTTTTGACCCGCCCATTACGTTTACCGGATTGGCAGCTTTATCAGTCGAGACGCAAAAAAAATGAGAGGGTTTATTTCGCTTTAAATAATCTAATAATCTTTTAGCATCTAAAACATTATTTTTAATCATAGCCTCAATAGAGAAAGAATCTTTTTCACTCCTAACATGTTTGTGCGCTGCAAAATTAGCTACAATATCAAAAGCTCCATGACTTTTAGCCATTTTATAAAAAACCTCAGAATTAAATGACATTGGATACGTCAAATAACTTTCTGGAACGATTATATTAGAATCACTCCTTAACGTTCTTGTTAGTTCTGTCAAACCATTTTCGTTAGTATCAACAACTATTAGTTCAGATGGATGATATCTAAGTGCTGCCTTAATATAAGAAGAGCCTATGGTTCCTGCTCCTCCAATTACTAAAATCGATTTGCCTTTAATTTCACTAGTTAATCTTTCTTTGTTATTTATTAAATCTTTTTCAAAAAAGCTGTTTTCTCTTTTCGTTACATAATTTTTAATAAACTCGGAAATATTTGGTAATATCATTATTTATAAAAATTTTTAATTTCTGATATAACTTTATGTTGATCTTCTATTGTTAAATTAGATGAAGATGGAATACTTATGCACTGATTGAAAATTTTATTTGATATATCATTTTGACTAATATATTTTAAGTCTTTATACATTGGAAGGTTATTCATTGGTGTCCAAAATGGTCTACTTTGAACTTTATTGTTATTTAAATGATTTAGTAGCTCCCTCATTCTTTTTGTCCGAAATGTAAATAGCCAACAATTTGGATCTGAATTGGGATCATTCTCTTGAAATTTAATATCTCCAACTCCGTTTAGTTCACTTCTATAAAGCGCATCAATTTCTTTTTTTCTTTTTAAAATGCTTTCAAAGTTTTCCATTTGTGCTAGACCTATAGCAGCAAGAACATTTACTAAGCGGTAATTATATCCCACTTCATCATGAAAATAATCTAATGGATCTGTTTTAGCAGTTGTTGTTATGTGCTTTGCCCTGTTGGCAATTTCTTTATCATTAGTCAGAATCATGCCACCACCACCAGTGGATATTATTTTATTTCCATTAAAACTTAAAACGCCATTTAAACCGTAGGTTCCTGCATGCTTTCCATTTTTGAAACTTCCAAGTGCTTCTGTACTGTCCTCAATTAGAGGAATACCATAAGTAGAACTGATTTCTACTAATTTATCAATATCGATAAATCCCCCTAAGACATATACTGGCATGATTGCACCAATTTTTTTTCCTGAAGCAATTTCTGTGGTTATCGGTTTATTATTAACAAGTTTGGTTGTCGTATTATTTGCTAACCAATTTTGAAGTAAATCAATATCCATTTGCCAAGTGTCTTCACAAACATCTATCAAGGTAATTTCTGCACCTGAATATGAAATAGCATTTAATGTAGCTACAAAGGTTAAGTTTGGTGCTATTACAATTTCATTTGAAGAAACTCCTGCAAGGTTTAATGAAACTTGAAGTCCAGCTGTTCCATTCATACAAGCTATTGCATATTTTACACCTGTATAATTCTTGATAGCTTCTTCAAATTTATTTACATATTCTCCAGCTGAAGAGATCCAGCCCGAATCCAAACAATCTTTTACATATTTCCATTCATTTCCAGATATATTTGGTATTGAAAGTGGTATCATTATTTTTTTAAACTGTTATTTAAGTTGTCTAATCGCATTTTAAATACGTTATTATTTTTATATTTTGTATTTAGTATTATTTCACTATTATTATTACCATATAATTTAATATATTTTTTAGCTAAATCACTAAGTGAAATATTTTCCTCTGCCAAATTGTAAGTGCCTGTCATATGATTTTCGATTATATTCAATAAAATAGAATTTAAGTATTCTATACTTATTTGTGGAAAGCATCTTTCTCCATTTCCCCATATTGTAATTCTATTCTTTTCTTTTAATTCATTTTCAAATACTTTATGTATTCTAGATTCATTCATTCCACTACCATGGACATATCCTACTCTTAGATTTAAAATACTTAACTTTTTTAAGAAATAACTAAATAAAATTTCATTATTAAACTTTGATAAACCATATAAACAATCACCGTTAACTGAGGGATCTATACTATCATCTTCATTAAAGATTCCAGAAACATTTGGATAAACTGCTGAGCTTGAAAAATTAATTAGGTGTATATCTTCTTTTTTTTGTAAAACATTTATTAAATTTTTTGACATTAATAAATTATCTTCAAACAAGCTAAAGTCATTTAAATTATTTTCATTTGCCATCCTTGAGGCTAAATTGATTATAATATCAAAATCATACTTATTAAAAAAATGATCTAAATCTTCTAAGTTATAGAGATCAACTTTAAAACAATTTTTTAAATCTAATAAACTTCTCGATATCCCAAAGACCTCATGATGCTTAATTAGGTTTTTATAAATTGCATTACCTATAAAACCGCTTACTCCAATAATTAATATTTTCATTCTATAAGTTTTTCATCAAAGAACCGAATTGCTCTTCCTTCTTTTAATACCATTTTAGTTTCCTCACCTTTGAGTATATAATTAATTATATATAGTATTTCGTTAAATCCAAAAAGCGATCGTATATATGTTGTTCCTGAATGTCTTGGATTAATTTCAAACAACTTTGGAACACCATTATTATCAATTCTTAACTGCAAATTACATGATCCATATGGCTTTAATTTATTAGCAATATCCGAAATATAATTTATTATAATTTTATCATCTTTTATACTATGCTCAGAAATAAAAGTATTTCCTTCTTTAAGTGTCCTATTTAAAGCAATAGAAGCTTTAAGCTCTCCGTCTAAACAAATTATTCCGCATGTATACTCTGTACCTTCATCACCAACATATTCTTGTATAATTGGATTTTCTATATCTTTAATTTTACTTAAAAGCTCCTCTTTATTGTTTACTTTAAAGACACCTCTACTTCTTGCTCCAACTCTTGGTTTTACAATTACAGGATAATCGATTTCACTAAAGTTAACATCTTCGGGTAAATTAGTAACAGGATAATTTAAATTATTCTTTTTGAGAAACTCGAATGTTAAATATTTATCATTTCCAATTTTAATAGTATCTAAGTTGCTTATAACTATTTTACATTTAGAATTTTTTTCAATTAAGCTCTTATACTTTGCAAACAGTTCAAGCTCAAAATCTACACCAATAAATAAGATATCGATTAACTCTTGTTTAATATGAGATAAAATCTCGTAAAGCCAATTATCTTCTAAATCAGGGTTAGTATAAATATCTGTTAACTTATAGTTTCTTTCACACATAAAAGAGCCAACTGTATCATTAAAATAGTCAAAACCGATTATTTTAAAATTATTTGATTCATCAGAGTTCTTTATACTCTTAATAATAGCCTGACCAATTAAACTTCCAGTGCCAGTTACTCCTATATTATGTTTCATTTTATTTTATTTTTATAATAATCTATGCAAATCTTTGGATATTTTCTTATTTCTAATTCATTAATTAATAAATTAGGATTAACATACAGTTCCTTCAAATAAAATTTATTTTTTTCAATATCCCATATTATATAGTTTGAAAATTCAATATTTTGCCTATTTTGACCTATACTGCCAGGATTAATCAAATTAAAATTATTATTAATTCTATGGTATTGTTGATGAGAATGTCCAATAATAATATTTTTATTAATATCTATATCAGAATCTTTAAAAACATATTCCTTATCCTTTAAATTATGAGTCAATAAAAAATCATTAAAAATAATTTTATTATTATAATTAGCTATTTCTTGGACTCTATTAAAAGTGGAATAATTTTTTTTAAAAAATGCTTGAACAATTTCATTTTCAACATTACACTCTCCACTTATAAAATATTCTTCATGATTCCCTTTAATATTTATACAATTTAAACTTTCAATTAATTCTACACATTCGTTGCTCCATGGACCATAATTAACAACATCTCCTATGTTTATATATTGATCAATGTCTGTTTCCTTTTTTATGACTTGTTCAAAAGCTGGAAGATTACCGTGGATATCAGAAAAAATTAAACAAAGCATTATTTTAATTTTTTAGCAATTAGTTCATATGATTTTTTTGATTGAAAATTATTAACTAAAACTTCATGTGAATTTTCCCCCATTATTCTAAGTTCTTGTGGAATTAGATTATTAATTACAGATTTAATTTCCAAAAAATCATCTTCATGTTTAAAAGAAAATCCAGCGTTATTATTAATAAAAATATCTCCGACGTCTGAAATATTATCTGTCCATGAAAAAACAGGAAGTTTATAATTCATATAGTCAAGTATTCGAGAGGGGTAATTTGGAATAGAAAAAGATTTATGAAGAAAAACAAACCCCATATTTGATTCTTTTACAATCTGTAAATATTCTAATTTATTGAGATTGCTGTATAATTTTGTTTTTTTTAAGTTCTCTTTTTTTATGAATTTTTTTAATTTATTACTTTCAGTTCCTTTCCCACAAATGATAAAGTAAATTGAATTTTGTGTTTCAAGGTATTTTGCAAGTTTCATTATTTTTTCTATTCCTTGAGGTTTTCCTAAATTACCTCCATAGACAAAAATCATATCATCTTTTAAAATATTTTTCGATTTTCTAAATGTATCTTTCTCCAATATTGGATATCTACTTAAATCTAATGAATTTGGATTAACTTCAACTTTATTTTTATTTACAGATCTGTTATTTATTAAAAACCTTTTATTCTCAGGTGACATACACCCTATGTAATCTACATTATTGTACAATTTATTTTCGATTTTTTTAAAAAATCTAGTAACAAACGAATTTGGTTTTATTAAATTTAAGTCAATAGCATTTTGAGGAAATATATCTTTTAACAAAAGGTATTTAAAACCATCCTTATTTAATTTTATTTTATTTAAAAAATTATTTATGAAAATTGTCGGAGTTGGGAAAAGAACTACATCAAATTCAATATTATTTAGTTCTTTCCTGTATGATCTAAGAAAAAGAAATTCTAAACTTAATGATGATAATAATTTTTCTACTTTATTAGTTTTTTGAGTTTTTAGAGTCTTAACCTGTATAATTGTAACGTTGTCTTTTTTTGTTAATCTCTTTTTTATTTTATCCCCCCTTTCAGTAGGTGAAAGAATATATACATCAAAATTATTTAAACTAAATTGACCTAAAAGATCTGGGTAAATTCCTTGATCATCAATAGATTCTATTTTAAAAAGAGAGAAAAAAAGAAGTTTCTTGTTACTCACTCCAAACTTTTCTTTTTATATAATCTGTATAAGAAACTATTATTCTTAATACTTTGTCACTCACATTCGGTTTAGAATAATCTGCTACCTGAAATACAGTTCTCTTTACACCTCTTTTTTGATTTAATACTATTTTTAGTCCTTGTAAAATTCGATCAGAATTAAGACCAACCATCATTACTGAAGCCTCTTCCATAGCCTCAGGTCTTTCGTGAGCTTGTCTAATGTTTAAAGCTGGGAAATTCATAATTGAGGACTCCTCTGAAATAGTTCCACTATCAGACAAGACGGCCTTAGAATATTTCTGTAAGTGATTATAGTCATGAAACCCCATTGGCTTCATTAACTCTATTAATGAGTTAAATTTAACACCTGATTCATTAATTTTATTTCTGGTTCTAGGGTGGGTTGAAATTATTATTGGTAATTTATACGTTTCGGCAATTATATTTAAACTTTCTACTAAGTTTATAAAATTTGAAGAGTTGATATTCTCTTCTCGATGAGCCGAGATTAAAAAATAACCTTCTTTTTTTAATTTTAATTTTTCAAGGATATTAGAATTTTCAATTTTATGCTTGTATTTTTCTATAACCTCAAAAATTGGAGATCCTGTTTTTATTATCCTATCAGCGGGAAGTCCCTCTTTCAATAAATACTCCCTAGCAATATCGCTATAAGTAAGATTTAAATCTGAAATATGGTCAACTATCTTTCTATTTGTCTCCTCAGGAACTCTTTGATCGTAACAACGATTTCCGGCTTCCATATGAAATATTGGGATTTTTCTTTTCTTGGCAGCGATAGCACAAAGGCAAGAATTCGTGTCTCCCAATACTAAAAAAGCATCTGGATTTATATTTTCTAAAACAGGATCAATATTAATTAATATTTGACCAGATGTTACTGTCGCATTACTTCCAGCCGCGTTCAAAAAGTAGTCTGGTTTTCTAAGACCTAAATCTTTGAAAAAAACTTCATTTAATTCATAATCATAGTTTTGACCTGTATGAAGAAGAATATGATCGATACTCTCAGAATCATCTAGTTTTAATAAAACTTGAGAGAGCCTTATAATTTCTGGTCGAGTGCCAACGACTGTTAATACTTTTAATTTTTTCATATTATTATTTTTATATTTTAGACATCTTCAAAAAAAGTATCAGCATCTTCTGAATTGTAAGGTTCATTAATCCAAAAATTAGTATACAAAACATCTTCTCCAATGTTTTTAATATTATGAGTATACCAAATTGGCATATCTACATAAGCTGGTTCATCACCATTAAGATAAAAATCATAGACCTTATCTGATCCAATTTTCCTTAATTGAATTAAAGCTTTTCCTTTAATAACTGCAAAACGTTCAATTTTTCGCGTATGAAAGTGATTTCCTCTTGTGATTCCTGATTTTGTAGTCGAAAAAGAAACTTGCCCTCCAATACCCAAACGAATTATCTCGACAAAGGAACCTCTTGGATCAGTATGTTTATTGAGTTTAACTGGAAAATGATTAGAAATATCCATGTAACACCTAAAAGTATTGAATAAATTCAATTCAAATATATTATTTAGCTCAGGAATTTCACCTTTGTCCTGATAAATTTCTTTATAATTTTTTAATAAAAATAATAACTTAGTTACTTTGCATGTTGCAGTATGAGGCACATAGTATAATGGTTCATTTTTCCTTTCACTTGCTTTATTTAAAATCTCAGACACCAATTCTCCAACATAAATCAATTTCAATTCACTATCAATCTCAATTTTAGGAAATTCTCCATGAGAAATTTGATGAGAAAAAGTAGCAACCACAGAATTATAATAAGGGTTGCCAAACGGCCCAAATACATTAGGTACTATCAACCCAGTTATAGACCCACCATTGGAAGAGGCCCATTTCTGAAGTAAAATTCTACCTTCTTTTTTTGATTTCCCATAAGGATTATCTCGATCTTCTTGGGATGACGAAGAAAAAATCACATGTGCTTTACTTGAAGTTCTTTCTAAAGAGTTAATTAACTTTTGAACTAATTTTATATTTGTATTATAAATTATTTCTGGATCATTATGCCTATTCATAGCTGCTAAGTGAACAATAACATCACATTGAACTACAAAATTATCGAGCAAATCATTGTTATTAAAAAAACTTATATCATAATCTACACAAGCATAGTCATTAGGTAACAATTTTAAGTTGTTTTTTAAATGTGTCCCAATAAACCCTTCTTGTCCTGTTATTCCAATTTTAATCATATGTATTATAGTTCTTTAAAAATGTATTAAAACTTAGTTATAAAAATAATTCAAGTCATAACGATATTCATCTTTAATTTCATCAATGGAATAATCGGCCATTACTAATAATTTAGAATTATTTTCAATTGCCTGAATACAAGAGACATATCCTTTTGGTATATGCAATACATCTAATTTTTTTGCCTCTAACTTTATTTCCTTATAAACTAAACTTTTTGATGGTGAATTCCAATCATCAATTTCTATTAATTTAATTCTAAAACTACCTTGTACAGTACAAAACCAACGTTGTTCAATTTTGTGTCCTTGCCAACCTCTAAAAATCTTAGTACTACTGTTTTCAATGATATATATGCGCTTTATAGCACTAGCATTAAAAAGATTATTATAATTAAGTATACCACGTTGGTCAGTATATGAGTTTCCTTTGATTATTTTTGGTGAACACATAGCTTTAAGAATTTACTTTTTTATCGCCTGCTGAACAAAGTCTAATTTTATTAATAATTGTTTTATTCCTTCAATGTCTTTTTGATCAGTATTATGAGAATTATAGTCCTCTAAACTTGATAATTCTTTCTCTCCCTCTGAAAAGTAGCTAGAATAATTTAAACTTCGATTGTCAGCTGGAATACGAAAAAAATTTCCCATATCTTCCGCCTTCATCATCTCCTCACGTGTACACAGAGTTTCGTATAACTTTTCTCCATGTCTAGTTCCTATAATTTTTATATTGTTTTTTAAGCTCAACATTTCTTTTAGAGACTGAGCTAAATCTCCAATGTTACATGCTGGTGCTTTATTAACAAATAAGTCACCAGCATTACCATTCTCAAAAGCAAATAAGACTAATTCAACTGCATCGTCTAATGACATTAAAAAACGTGTCATCTTCGGATCGGTAATTGTTAAATTTTTTCCTAGTTTTAATTGATTAATAAACAATGGTATAACAGAGCCTCTAGAACCCATTACATTTCCATAGCGTGTTAAACATACCGTTGTGTCTATTAAATTACGTGAAGCTGCAACAGCAACCTTCTCCATTAAAGCTTTTGAAATTCCCATTGCATTGATAGGGTAGGCAGCTTTGTCGGTACTCAAACAAATAACTTTTTTAACTTTATTAACTCCAGCTGAATCGATTACATTTTGTGTGCCAAAAATATTTGTTTTAGCAGCTTCTAAAGGAAAAAACTCACAAGATGGAACTTGTTTAAGGGCAGCAGCATGAAAGACATAATCTACACCTCTCATTGCATTTTCTAAACTGTTATAATCACGAACATCTCCAATATAAAACTTTAATTTTGAATCATTTAAACTAATTCGCATATCATCCTGTTTTTTCTCATCGCGAGAAAAAATACGAATTTCTTTAAAGTGATCTGTTTTTAGGAAACGGTTTAAAACTGCATTTCCAAAAGAACCAGTTCCACCAGTAATTAAAAGCGTTTTATTTTTAATCTCTTCCATTTTAATTTGAATTTAATGTAATATTATTTTTTTTTAACCAATTTTCTAAAGAAACTATTATCCAAAAGTTCATATATGAATATGATGAACTATTTTTTTGAAAGTGTATCCACTCTTTGAGGATCATATTATTTTCAACTCTGTCTGAAAAACTAATTATATTTTCATTGCAAAGTTCAAATATTTCATTCTTCATCCATTTTTCAAATGGTAATGTAAAACCTTTTTTAGGTCTATTAAATATCTCATTGGGTATTTCATTTCTAAAAGATTTGTATAATAATTTTTTTGAATACATATTAAGTTTGCTTTGATCAGAAATTGTCAAAACAAAATCAACTAATTCGTTATCCATAAATGGATTTCTCATCTCAACTCCATTTGCTAAACTAAACTGATCAGAATCTTTAAGTAAAATTGGCTGAGTATAATTTTGCCATTCATTTATTGAACTTAACGAATTAGACATTTTGTTTTCTTTTGAAAATCTTAAAGATTCAACGTTTTTAATTCCGATTAACTTTTCAATATCGTAATTATCAAAGAGTATTCTTTGTGAACTATATCCATTAGAACCAAAAACTCTGACTTTGTTTAGAATATAAAAAAACTTCCTTAATTTATATGGTAAAAGTTTTAAGATTTTATAATTATCAGCTATACCCAGATATTTTAAATTATTTAATTTATTCAATCTATTGAAATAATTATATCCTAAAAACCATTCATCTCCACCAATTCCAGAGAGTGCCATTTTAAATCCAGCTTTTCTCACTTCTTTTGAGATAATATAAGTGTTGAATCCGTCTGGGGATGGAGAATCCATACATTGAATAAATTCATAAAAATATTCTAATATTATATCAGGAGGACATAATATATTATGGTGAGTAGATCCTATTTTCTTAGAAAAATCATGAGCGTTTTTAGACTCATCAAATTCCTTTTCTCTAAAACTTAATGTAAACGTATTTAATTTCTCCCCTAAGTATTTAGAAGCTACATAAGAAATTATTGAGGAATCTACACCACCGGACAATAAAGAAGCAAATGGAACGTCAGAGTATAATCTTTTTTTTACAGCCAAATCAATTAATTTATTTACTTGAGATGTTGCGGATTTATAATCGATTTTACCATTTTTAGACAACAAATTTTGAAAGTCAAAATATTTTTTATTTTCAAAAATTTTACCATTTTTATCTAACTTTAAATATGAACCAGGGTCTAATTCAGTCACACCATTAACTAATGTCTTATTACCAGGAACAGATTGATATTTTAAATACACAGCCATTTGATCGAGAGAAACAGATTTAAAGTTAAAAAAATTAATAAATGTTGATAACTTGCTAGAAAAACAAAAGCTATTGTTTCCTTTATTAAAATACAGAGGTTTCTTTCCAAATCTGTCTCTAGAAATTAAAGCAATTTCAGTATCAAAATCATAAAAACAAAAAGCAAACATTCCGTCGATATCCTTTAAACAGTCTATTCCTTTTTCAATAAGCAAAGCCATTAAAACTTCAGTGTCGCTTTCTGTCTTAAAGTTATAATCCAAACCTAACTTTAAATCTTGGAAATTATAAATTTCACCATTAAAAACAAGTAAATATCTACCTGAATTATCAATAAATGGTTGGGATGATCTCTCGTTAGGATCAATTATACTTAGTCTTGAATGAAAAAAAGTCCAAAAAAATAAATTTTCTCTTTTTTCTTCACAATGAAACAGTAATTTGTCCTCTCCCCTTGTTTTTAAGTCTACAAGTATTTCGTTGTAAGTTGTATTATTATATTTTTTTTTGCTTAAAATTCCTGCAATTCCACACATAATTTCCTAAAGTAAAGTTTCAACAATATGTTTAAATTTGTTAACGGAGTCATTTTTATTTAAATATTTTTTAGCAAAATCAAGTGTTGCTAAATGTTTTTCAAATAAATCTTTTTGAGTAAAATCACCCCATTCTTCAAGGACATTTACCCAACTTGTAATTTCTAAATCAATAGTAGTTATAGATCCATCTCCTTGTGTAAACCATGGTGTTTTATTACTAATTATAACCGGTGTTCCGGATCTACAAGACTCATAAATTACATGTCCAAAATTTTCTGATTTTGTTGGTAAAACAAAAAGATCATAATTTGATAATATATCTAGAACTTCGTTGGGTTTTAAATCTCCTTTGTAATTAACTAAGTTCTGTAATTCAAATTCATTTATTTGTGAGGTTAATTCACTAAAATATTCTTTATCTTCAATAATTCCGTAAATATCTAGTTTTACATTTGTTTTTAAATTTTTTAAAACATCAATTAAAAAATTTAAATTTTTAATTCTATGTATTCTTGAAACAAAAACTAAATTTAATTTTTCATCTTTTTTAAAACTACTTAAACTTCTTCTTTTAGAAAAATTTTGCTCAGGAATGTTAGGTGCTATCTTAATTGTTGATTTATCAATTTTTGGCAAAAAATTAATTATATCATTTTTTTCGATTTGACTTGATGCTTGAAATAAAACTTTGAAGTTACTTATCAAAACTTTAAAAAAAAACAAGTAAATAGTTTTGATAAATGGTTTGTTTTTAAAAGCATCAACTGAAAATTGACCTCTTGGTGCAATGATAAACTTATTATTTTTTAAAAATATTTTTGAAATCAGCAATGTGTATAAAGTAGATTTTAAACTAAAAATACTATTCAAATAAATTAAGTCATATTTTATTCCAAGTATAATTTTTTTTAGTCCTATTAAATTCCATGATCTTTTATCACAATAATAAACATTAAATTCTTCTATTTTAGTCCACTTATTAAATACTAAATTTTCATATGGTTTTTTGTCACCAAAATCATGGTTTTTACATATGATATAAAAATTGTATTCTGTTTTAAGCGCATTGATAGTATTTAGTAATGTCCTCACAGGGCCACCTGCTTTATGACCTGGATAAAAGAAGTCAGTAATTATTAAAATATTCTTTTTCAAAATCATATAACATTGAAACCTTCTCCGTATTGTAAAGTATTAGAAATAAAAATTGAACTCTTATAAAAATTATAAATCAAGGTTAGATTAAATATTATACTAGATGTATAACGATGCTTAACACAATAAAAAACATAATAAAAATATATAAGCATATTTAATCTTGTGGGGCCTAAAACAAATATAAATAATACAATAGGCACTAGCTCTATAAAAATATTCTTTTTAGGATTTTTTTTATTTAATAATAAAAGATCTATTAAAATAAGTAAGGATGGTAGAAAATCAAAAAAATTTGAATTCCTTCCGAAGGAAACCTTATTAAAGATTAAATTTATATAATTGGGGAAGAAAATTAAAATCAAATTGATAAAAATTATGAATAAAAGCCCAGCAATAATTCTTTTTTTACTCAGATAATCCAATAGAAATGAACCCATATACACAATAACAGAAGAATGGCATAAAAAAGCAAAAATGCCATAAATTTTTTTTTTTCTGAGTGTAAAGCAAAGCAATTAGCAAAAAAATAATGGCAAATTTTAATCTTTCCGCGGCAAAGAATAAAACTAAAATGTAATAACCAAAACAAATCAAAATCTGTTGAATCACATTTACTCTGTTTTTTTTCAAAAACTTAACAATCAATAATATAAGAATAGCGTTCCAAATAGAAATGTAAATATTTTTTTCTATATCCAATATTGCTCCAATCCAAAAAATGAATGCTGCTATAGGCTCAATTGCACTTACATAGATAGCTTGATTTTTATATGCCTCAAAAAAAGTAGAATTGTGTAGAGAAGAATAGAAATTTGAGTAAGCAATCTGATCTCCATTGACATAAAATTCAAACCCTAAAATGGAAAAAGCGAAAGCACTTATAAAAATAATAATTAAAAATAATGTAATTTTAGGTACTTTCATTTTAATAGCAAGTAGCTTTCATTAAGCTTATTCTTTGTTTGGGAATTAACATTTAAAGATTGACTAGCATCTGAATATAAATTTTTTCTTTTTTCAATAGAACAGATTTTAAAATTTTCTATTTCTTCCGCCCAGCTAGATGGACCCAAAGACAAATCCTTAGATTTTATATTTTCATATTGAATTATAGCATCGTTTGGAATTTCCGATGAATATAAGCACGGTAGGCCTGAAATTTGAGCCTCAACTAAAGACATTCCAAAACCCTCAGATTTTGATGGAAATATAAAAATATCTGAACCTGAAAGTACTTCAGGAATATCGTTTCTAAAACCTAAAAAAAAGACTTTTGAATCTAAATTGTTAGATGTAATATATTTTTGTAATGTAGATTTTTCATTAGGGGTTCCTCCACCTACAAGAACTAAAATTTTGTTGTTATCTAATTTGACTAAATTTTTCATGATATCAATCAAAAAAAAATGATTTTTTTCCTTATTAAAATCCCCAATATGACATAATACATTAATATGGTTTTTAATGCCTAATTCCTTTCTAAATTTTATTCTAGAATTTTCTTGAAATTTGAACTTTTCATAATCTATTAAATTTGGAAGATTGATATAATCATGACCAAACAAATCGTTTCCAGAACTTGTTGAACATGCAAGTTTTAAGTCAAAATATTTATTAATAAAAAACTTTGATAAAAGCAAAAAAACTCGAAAAATAATATTTTTAGATCTAGGTTTAGAGTTGTGGATATGTACAACTTTTTTTCCTTTAAAACCGATTATTGATATCAAGACAAAAAGGGAAAACCAGCCCATGTGAGAGTGAATAATATCAAACTTTTTATTTAACACAATCTTTCTTAAAGAAATTATCCAATTAAAAGGATGTTTATAAATAATAGGAACTCTTAAAACACTATGATAGCTAGTACTATTAATTACTCTATTTGACAGTTTAATTTCTTCATGGTGAATTATAGTATTCTCATGCTTATTGAGAGTTAAATTAGATTCTAAATAGTTTAGTAATTGTTCATCATGTGGATGAATATGTAAAATTTTCTTCTTAACCATCCTTTAAAATATCCATTAACATATTTGAAACATTTTCTGGTGAGTATTTTTGGACTTTTTCCTTATTAATTATTGAATGTTTTTTTAAAAGATTTGGATCTCTAATGAGTAATTTTATTTTTTCGTAAAATGTGTTAATATCCAATTTGCAAACATATCCATTCACATTATTTATTATTTCATTTCCAATTCCTAAAACATTTTCGGAAATAATAATACCACAACCTGCAGCCATTGATTCTAATATGGTAAAGTTGCCATTACTAAATTTAGCTGGAAGTACCATTATGTGCATTTTATTATACAAATCATATAATTCACTCCAATTTTTCAGATTTATAAAATTTAATTTAGATCGTTGAGGACTTTCTGAAATTTCTTTACAAACTTTTTCATACAAATCACCACTTTTATTAAAGAAAAAATTAACATTTTTAAAATCTTTTAAGATCGTTTCAGCAAGCTTTAATGAAAAAAGAGGGTTGTATATTTCAGTAAGTCTGTTTGGAAAAATGATATTGATTTCGCTGTTATTTTTCTTGATTGAAGTATTTAGTATTGGTACTATATCTGTTGGATAATAACAGACTTTAATTTTATTTTTTTTGAAACCAAAATCTATAAATTGATCAACAATATCTTCAGCAGTAACCAATATACCATCAATATTCTTGAAAATATTTGAGATAATTGTCCAAAAAATATTTTTTTTCCTAATTAACCCATTATTATCTCTTGATCTTTCAGTAAAAACATAAAATTTTGTTTTATTTATTAGTGAGTATAGATAAGATTGAAAAGTCACAAATTTTGAAAAACCTGAACAAATAATCACATCTGGATCATATCTTTCTAGAACTTTTGATAAAAATGGTACATAAAATCTCTTTGCTAAAATTTTTGTATTAACAAACATAGTAGATTTTAAGTGAACGACATTATTAGGGTTGTCAATCTTCCAATGAGGATCTCTATTACTACTTGAATCTTCTAAAAATAACATTTGAAAATTACATATTTTGTTCATTTCCTCAGCAAATCTGACCATGTGAGGAGAATCAATGTCAGTTATAAAAACAACATTCATAATTGAAACATATAACTTAAATATTTGTTAGCAATATCATCAACTCGATATTTTTCAGAATTTTTTTTGCCTTCATTTATAATTTTCGATCTGTAATTTTCATCATTAATCAATTTTAATATATTTTTTCTTATTGATTTTATATTATTTGGATCGACTTTGCAAGCAAAATTTCCTGAAATTGAACTCATAGGTTCTAGTTGGGAAGTAATCAAAGCTCTTGAGGAGGCTTGAGCTTCAATAATAGGTAATCCAAACCCCTCGCCTTGAGAAATTACAGTAACAATATCAGTATCGTTATACAATTTAATAATATCTTTAAAATCAATATTTACATATGAGATATAGTTAATCTTAAATTTTTTTAATAAACGAATTTGATCATTGCTAAGTTGGCCTGTGATATTAAAAACACAATTCAACCCAGAGATAGCTTTAATTATATTTTCTAAATTTTTATGTGGCCCTGTTCCAATTTGTAAAATTCTTGGAACTTTGCTAACCTTTTTTTTAACAATTCTAAAAAAAGATGAATCAACAGGGTTTTCAATAACTTTTATTTTATTCAAATTGATATTAAATAACCTATTTAAAGAAATTTTTGTATTATTTGAAACACAAATAACAGAGTTAGTAAATTTTAAAGGGATTCTCCACCATATAAGGCCATAAATAATTTTTTTTAAACCTTTTAAGGTAAATTCATAATGTCCAGCGTCATGAACAACCAACATAACTTTTTTAGATATAAAGGGACTCAAAAAATTACAGTCACCAGTTATGACATTAACATCTGCATTATACTCTTTAATTTTTTTACTATCAAAGAAAATATTTCTGATTCCATTAGTTTCATATTTGAACACCTCAACATGTTTTTTAGCTGAAATTTCGGAAATAATATTATTAAAAACATTTTCAATACTAAATTGATGAGGGGTTTTTTTTCTAAAAATGAATAATACCCTCATAATTTTTCAATATTTCTTTTATAAATTTTATAAATTACGGAACTTTTAGGTAAAAATTGAGTAGAATGAGTAATCAAAAAAACTGTAGTGTTAATTGAAATTTTTTCTAATAATTTCATTATTAATATTTCATTTTTTTGATCTAATGCACTAGTAGGTTCGTCCAAGATTAATATTTTAGGCTTTTTATAAATTGCCCTAGCAATTGCTAGCCTTTGTCTTTGGCCACCTGAAAAATTTTTTCCATTTTCGCCAAGCCTATGATTTATACTATCTTTCAAATTATTAACTGTTTCTAATAATCCTACAAAAGCTAGAGATTTTTCAATATTAGCATGATTTAATACACTGTCTAAACTTATGTTATTAGCAATTGTATCATCATAGAAAGTAACATTTTGAGGAACGTATGAGATATTATCTAACCAGTCAACTCTATGTGATTCATTAAGAGTTACATTACCAAATTTAATCACTCCTAATTTAGGTTTTAAAAGCATCAAAACTATGTCAATTAACGTTGATTTACCAGAGCCAGATTCACCAGTAATAACGTTAATACAGTTCAAATTAAAAGTTGTTGAAGCGCTCTCAAAAATTAAATTATCATTGAAATTAAATTTTACATTTTCAATAGTTAATGTTTTGGTGGAATCAAAGTCTATTTTTTTTTGAGTTTTTGCAATATAATTATTTGAAAGCTCTTTTTCTTTTAGTAGTTCCATTAGCTTCTCAAGAGAAGGTCTCCCAAATTTAAATTGACTTATTATTACATATACATTTTGAAAGACAGGTAAAAGCTTGATAGCAGACATTATAAGAAAGCTAATAAGACCTACATTTGAAATAATTGATATGCCATTAAGATAAACAGAAACCAAAAAAATTGATGAAAATATATATAAAAATGACTCAATGATTATTCTTGGTGATTGACTTATGTAGCTAAACTTTGCATTAACTACTGATAATTTTTCTAGACTTCTTTGAAAATAATTTAGAAAAATATCCATCTTATTTGAAATCTTATAATATTTAAAATTTAATGTAAGGTCATTAAAAAAAAAATGCTTTTTTTCAACATTTTCAGCTCGTTCATATCCTAAAGTATTAATAATTGAATAAATCATTTTAGAATTAATAAAATATAACAACGAAATAAGTGAAATAATTACCAGAGCTATAATTGGATTTAAAAAAAATATGGTTAAAAAAATCGTAATTCCCATAGATATATGAGAAAATAACATTAACATGGGGTTTATGATTTGTAAAATAATATTAGGTATTTCAGTAACAGCAATATTATTAATTTCAGAACTATTTTTATTTAAATACCACTCATAATCTTTATTCAAAATTTTATTTACAAAAAAAAGTGTAAATCTTTTCTCTAACTTATTTGTAAAATTAAATAAACTTTTTAATGTGAATAATCTGTATAAGGTTGAAAAAACCAATATAGAACAAATTATAATTGCAACGATATATATGTCATTCTCAATATTAAAATCATTTAAGATTAGAGTAAAAACATTTATTTGATCATTTTGTTCATTCATTATCAATGAAACAAAATTTGATATCAAATAAAGTCCAGAAATTTCAAAAATTGATGAAAAAATTAGAGCGATACTTATAAGCAAAAAAGATTTCTTTTCTTTTTTAGTTAAAATAAATTGAAGTCCTTTAATTATGGAAGTAAGTAAACTATCTTTCATTTTTGAAAATTTTGATTGGTACTCCGTAGGCTTTACTATTATCAGGAATATCGCAATTTACAACAGATCCAGCTCCAATTATAACATTATTTCCGACTTTAATTTTTGGTAAAATTACAGACTGAGCACCTACCAAAGTATTAGATCCAATTATGCAATTCCCCAATATTGTGCTATTAGGAGAAATTTGAACATAATCTCCAACTGAACAATCATGAGAAATTACTGAGTTAAAATAAATTATACATCCATCACCAATTTTAACATTACTAGAAATTTTACTACCAGGAAAAATATTGTTTCCAGCACCAATTTTGGTGTTAAAGAGAGAAATATTAGAAAAAGAGCTTATTGTATTTTTTAATCTACCGTTAATCGAATTCATTTTTAATTTCAGTTTTCTTCTTCCATATAAATCGCCTAATCCTAAACAATAATCAAAAACTTTTTGATTGTAATGTTTCTCAACTTCATTAAAGGAATTTAAAATTTTAAATTTATTTGAAATACTAGTTTTAATATTTTTTGAAATATTGTCAAAAAATACAACTTCTCTGTCATAATCATTAGACAATAAGATACTTAAGATTTCCGATGAAAACCCACCTGCTCCAATAATTAACATGAATTATTTATGATTTTAGAAATTAAATTAACTTTAGATTCTTCTAAAGAATCATAAAATGGTAAACAAAGTATACAAGAAGAAATCTGTTCAGAATTTTTCATTGGTTTATACTTAACATAGTCTAAATTATTTAAAGATGGATAAAAATATCTTCGAGGAAAAATGTTATTCTCATTTAACTTTTTAATTACATTTAGAAGAGATTTTTCATTTTCAAATATGATTGGGAAATAACTATAATTCCAATTAGAATTCTCTCGAATTTTTAAAGGTTTATAATTCATAAAACTTAACAAATTCATGTAGTTATTATAAACCTTCTGCCTATTAGTTAAAATATCATTAAAATATTTTACTATTGTTAAACCCAATGCTGCATTTAATTCACTCATTTTAGCATTAATTCCAACTGTTTCTATATTATAATTAGAAATTCCAAAATTATGCATTTTAAAAAATTCACTACTAACATCTTTATTTTTAAAAAACATGCAGCCACCCTCGGCGGTATGAAAGATTTTAGTTGCATGGAAACTACATGTTGAAATATCACCAAATTCAAAAATACTTTTACCATTAAATTTAGTACCAAATGCATGGGCTCCATCATAGATCACAGGGATATTGTATTTTTTAGATATTTGGTCAATTTTTTTAACATTGCAAGGATTTCCAAAAACATGAGTTGCTAGAATACATTTCGTATTTTCATTTATTGCTCCTTCAATTTTATTCTCATTTATGCAAAAATATTCAGGCTCTATATCAACAAATCTTGGAGTACAATTTTCCCACAAAATTGATGATGTTGTAGCCACAAAACTGAATGGAGTTGTTATCACTTCACCTTCACTTACAAAATGTTTTAGTGCCATTTGTATTGGAATAGTTCCATTATTAGTTAACAATATTTTATAAGAATTGTGTTTTAATAAATTTTGTATTTCAAACTCTAATTCTTTGACCATTTTTCCTCTGTTGGAAAACTGGTTATTATCAAATATGTTTTTGATTTTTTCAAAATATTCCTCAATAGGTGGTTTAAAGGATTTAGTTACATATATATTTTCCATTTTTATAATCTGTAAGTTGATATAGTTTTATTGATCATAATTTATTTATTAATAATTCTAAAAGATAATTACCATATCCACTTTTGAGATATTTTTTTGCTATTTTTTTTAATTGAATAGCATCTATATAACCCATTACAAATGCAACTTCTTCAATACAACCAATTTTATTATTTTGCCTCTGCTCAACTAATCTAACAAAATTACTTGCATCTGAGAGTGAATCAAAAGTCCCTGTATCGAACCAGGCTGTCCCTCTATCTAAAGTGTAAACCTTTAATTTGCCATTTTTTAAATAATAATCATTAATTGAGGTTATTTCAATTTCTCCTCTTTCAGATGGCTTCACAGATTTAATAATATTTTTAACGTTATTATCATAGAAATAAAGACCAGGAACTGCATAATTAGACTTAGGGTTCATAGGTTTTTCTTCAATTGAAACGGGAAGTCCGTTTATAATTTCTACGATTCCAAACCTTTTAGGATCTTTGACACTGTATGCTAAAATACCAGCACCATCAATATTTTTAAATTTTCTGATAGTTTTTACAAAACCTGATCCATAAAAAATATTATCTCCAAGAATTAATGCAACTTTATCGTCTCCTATAAATTTTTCCCCAATGATAAAAGCTTCACCTATACCTCCTGGTTTGTCCTGTATTTCATAAGAAAATGAGCATCCATAATCATTACCATTTCCAAGTAAAGTTTGAAATCTATCAATATCATGGGGAGTACTAATAATTAATATTTCTCTGATGCCAGCTAACATTAAGACACTTAATGGATAATATATCATTGGCTTATCATAAATTGGCAGTAACTGCTTGCTGCAAATTAAAGTTAAAGGATGTAAGCGGGTACCGCTGCCTCCTGCTAAAATGATTCCTTTCATAAATACTAGTTATATTGTGATTTATAATAATTTTTATACTCTCCTGATGTAACGTTTTTTAGCCATTCTGAATTATCAAAATACCAATTTATTGTTTTAGCTAAACCTTCTTCAAATTTAACAGTTGGCTTCCATCCTAAATCTCTATTAATTTTAGTTGCATCGATCGCATATCTTAAGTCATGTCCAGGCCTATCTTTTACATAAATAATTAACTTTTCAGAAGTTCCTTTTTTAAGAGAAAGCTTGGCATCCATTAATTTACAAAGTAATTTAACTAAATCAATATTTTTCCACTCGTTGAACCCACCAATGTTATAAGTTTGTTTATTTACTCCTTTATGGAATACTAAATCTATAGCAATAGCATGATCTAGCACATATAGCCAATCTCTTGTGTAGTTCCCATCTCCATAAACTGGTAGGGGCTTTTTCTTAATTATATTATTTATAAATAATGGAATTAATTTTTCAGGAAAATGATTAGGACCATAATTGTTTGAACAATTTGAAATTACATAGGGTAAGCCATAAGTTTCTCCATAAGACCTTACAAAATGATCTGAACTTGCTTTACTTGCTGAATAAGGTGAATTAGGATCATATGGTGTTTGTTCTGTAAATAATCCAGTATCGCCTAAAGCCCCATAAACCTCATCGGTACTAACATGATAAAACTTTTTTCCGTCCCAGTTGTTAAACCAAAGGGTTTTAAAAGCATTTAACAAAATCATCGTACCAAGAATATTGGTTTTAGCAAAACTCATAGGGTCAGATATTGATCTGTCAACATGTGATTCAGCTGCTAGATGAATAACTCCTTCAAATTGATGTTTTTTAAAAATTTCATTAATGTATATTTCGTCTGTTATATCTCCTTTTAAGAATTTATAATTAGATTTAGAATCTACATCTTTTAAATTTTCAAGATTACCTGCATACGTTAGAGCATCCAAATTAAAAATGTTATAATCTGGATATTTGTTAACAAAACATCTTACTACGTGAGAACCAATAAATCCTGCACCACCTGTTATTAGAATATTTTTCATTTTATTTGAAAATAAATTATCATTTTAATCTACCAGCTATAAGTTTTTCTTCAATTTATAATAGTTTAAAGTCTAGAGTTAACTTGATTTCTTGGAAGAAATCCTTTTAAATCATAAATAACACTTTTAGAATCTTTTTTTATAGATTCAATGTTTATCATTGAAAATTTGGTGTGAGATACCGCCAATAATATTCCCTCATATTTTTCTGTAATTTCATCTATAAGATGTATTCTATGCTCCCGTTTTACATCCTCAGGGTCAGCTTCATAATCATAAACATCAACTTCTAGACCAAACTCTTTTAATTCATTATGCACATCTGCTACTTTTGAATTACGTATATCTGGACAATTTTCTTTAAAAGTAACTCCTAGTATTAAAATTTTGGAGCCCATTATTTGTTTACCCGCCTTAATCAGCATTTTGATCATCTTGTTTGCTACAAAAGTGCTCATATTATCGTTTACCCGCCTACCACTTAAAATAACTTCTGGATGATAACCAAGGTTCTCTGCTTTATACGCTAAATAATAAGGGTCTACACTTATGCAGTGTCCTCCAACAAGGCCTGGTTTATATTTAAGAAAATTCCACTTAGTACCTGCAGCATTAAGAACATCTTGAGTGTCTATACCCACTCTGTCAAATATTAAAGCTAATTCATTGACAAAGGAGATATTCACATCACGTTGTGCGTTTTCAATAGCCTTACTAGCCTCCGCTACTTTCATACTTGCAGCCTTAAAAGTACCTGCAGTAATTATTGAGCTGTATAAATCGTCTACGAAAGTTGCAATCTCAGGTGTTGAGCCTGAGGTAACTTTCATTATAGTGGTTAAGGTATTTACCTTATCTCCTGGGACAATTCTCTCTGGGGAATATCCACAGTAAAAGTCTGTATTAAAAATCAATCCACTTGCTTGTTCTAATAAAGGCACGCATATCTCTTCAGTACATCCTGGATAAACAGTGCTCTCATAGATGACAGTATCTCCTTTTTTAAGGATCTCGCCAAGCATTTTAGAGGCACCTCTTAATGGATTTAAGTCAGGTGTTTTGAATTTGTCAATAGGAGTTGGAACTGTCACAATATAAATATTAGATTCTTTAATATCATCAATGTTTGCACTAAAAGTAAGCTGATCAGCACTTCTTAATTGCTCTGGTGAAGCTTCATTGGTATGATCAACTCCTTTGTTTAATTCAGCAATTCTACCAACATTAATATCAAATCCTAGGGTTGGATATTTTTTCCCAAACTCAATAGCTAAAGGAAGACCAACATATCCTTGTCCGATAACTGCAATTTTTACTTTTTCAATATTCATGTTAGTTATTATTAATTTTTATAGCTTATTTTTTTTGACCAGCGCCGGAGGTCAGGTTTATTTTGTTTTTTTAAAACTCACAGACCTTCCTTGATTTTTCTCCCAATCTTTCTCTGGCCTAACTTTTATATTTGTAGCCCAGCCACCAGCAATGGTGTTTAATTCAATATTGTATTTTTTAGAAAAAGATAAAAGTGCGTTGAGATCTTTAGGAAAACACGTTCCCCCATAACCAAGCTTTCCATCATGCCCTGGAACATTTAAATGACTATCCCCTATTCTTCCATCAGAAACAAAACCTCTTAGCGCATCTTCCCAATTGGCTCCAATTTTATCACAAAGTAGCTTAAACTCATTCATGATGCTGACTTTGGTCGCAAAAAAAGTATTGTTCATATATTTAGTGAGCTCGGCTGTTTTTGAATCGGTTTGTATTATGTTTTTAATTTTAAACCTTTTATTAAATAAGACTTTTGCTTTTTCAGTGAGCAACAAATCTCCACCTAGAATAATTCTGGATTGAGTCAACATATCCAACTTTGCGGTTCTTTCAGTTAAAAATTCAGGTGAAAAGATAATTTTAAAATTTGGATATTTTTTTGAAAGCGACTCAGTCGTTCCAGGCAAAACAGTTGATTTTAATATATAAATCGGTTTGTCTGAAGCCTTTTGAAAAGCGCTTTCAACATATGATAAATCTTGTGATCCATCCTCAAACATGGGCGTTGGCACGCATACAAATACAAAATCACATTGATGTACAGACTCGATATCATTTAAACATCTTGATGGATCAGTATCAAATATATACATATCAGCTACCGAAGAAAAAGCAAAAGAAATCGCTTCTCCTACAAAACCATTTCCAAGAACACCTAATTTAGTTTTACTCATTTTTATCTTTAATTAAATTCACAGCTTCGCCGACAAAAATCACAATTATTTTTCAAATAATTTAGATTTATATTCTATGCTTCAAAAATAGTTAAAGTCTTTTGCTTTAAAGTTGAATTAGAAACAAAAAAACTAACTTTTCTATTTATTTTTCTCTCAATTTTTGGAGTAATCTCTTTTAGATAATCTTCTCTAATTTTATCTCCAACAATTAAAATTTCTATATGACCACTATCAATTCCTTCAGCATAATCTCCAAGAATCATAATTTTTTTTACATCTCCAATGCGTTTCAAAACCGTTTCTAAAATTTCTTCGATACCCAAATGCTTTTTTACTATTCTTTGAATAATCTTAAATAATGGATGTGAAGCATTAGCCTTGTAAACAACCTTATTATTTTGACTGTACTTTTCTAAATAACCTGCAGAAGATAAGTTATTTAACTCTTTTCTAACAGAATTAGTTGATTCACCAAACTCGTTTGCCAAACCATTTAAATATCCTTTGTTGGCAATGTTTAAAAAAAACTTTATTAAAAGTCTTAATCTCGTTTTAGATTTAATTAATGAATCTAACATATAGTAAGTTATAAAAGTACTCGATTTTGTTAAGAAAAAAAAATCTTATTTTTGATTTAAGAATTACTTAATGGAAAAAACCGTTTTAATCACTGGTGCTGCAGGTTTTTTAGGATCTCATTTATGCGATTATTTTCTTTCAAAAAACTATGAAGTCATAGGTATAGACAATTTTATTACTGGAAGTCCAAAAAATCTTACACATTTAAGATCAAATTCTGATTTTGAATTTAGAGAAATTGATATAACCCATGATTTTAAAATTGATGATTCAATAGATTA
>MDTC01268674.1_pt1 | contig 27167 bp, 22 predicted proteins | sample 811181 | NCBI WGS metagenome assembly MDTC01 (sample SAMN05326644, study PRJNA326480) | marine metagenome | isolation source: seawater | place: Pacific Ocean: North | collected 2011
ATGCGTATTGAATCCGGTCCACATGCTACACGTGGTCGAATCTACGCTACACAAGACACCCTGCAGGTTGTACGTGAAATCCCTGCAGAATGGCCTCCTTCGTATTACGCTCCAAAAGAAAATCCGCCTTCGCTGGCGTGCCCCCTTGCTACTCAACACCTACAAACAAACACAGAAAATCGTGATTTGGCGGTTGCCGCCAAACACATTCAATACGGCCCTCTCAACCTGAATGACAAAGCATACTGGGAGCGTTATGCGGAAAAATGGAACACTACGGTGGAGGTGGCGCGAAAATCCAACTGTAGCAACTGCATTGCGTTTGACATTTCTCCACGAATGAAAGAATGTATGCCGGGGGAGACATCTGATTCCGAGGGCGAACTTGGGTACTGTTGGATGCACCACTTCAAATGCCATTCCGCAAGAACATGCAACACTTGGGCCGCCGGAGGTCCCATAACAAGCGATGGAGTTTCGGGCGATTTCCAAAAAAGAGCGCAAAAATCAATGGGGAAAAGTTTGACCGAGCTCCCTGCTGTGTTGGCCGCGAATCCTCCGAAGAAAACACCCGGAGGCAAAACGATTCCCAAGCGATACTTGAAGGGTTTGACGAAGGAAGAGATGCAAATCGCCATCAAGGAAATTGACAAGGGGTACAAATACGACATTGACGATCCCGAGGCTTACGAATACTGGAAGTCGGACATCAAAGCCACAGCGAGGGGCTACAAAACGGTGCCGAGCAAGTACAAAAAGAAGTTCATCAAAATGTACGGGCCGCTGCCCGAGAAAGGGAAATTCATCGAAAAGATGGCAAAGGCGACAGGCATCAAGAAAAGCATCTTGCAGAAGGTGTACGATAAGGGTCTTGCTGCTTGGCGCACTGGCCACCGTCCTGGTGTCCAGCAACACCAATGGGCGGCAGGGCGCGTCTATTCGTTCGTTACTCTCGGCAACACCGTGAAGAAAGGAAAGAAGAAAATGAGCGACTACACCCTTGCCGTTGAAGCTGGTCTCATCAAGGACGGGAAGAAGAATCCACCCGAAACCTACTACCACGGAACTACGCTTTCAAATGCGAGAAAAATGTTCGAGTCAAGGTGGTTCAAAATGAGAGAAGATTGGCCTACATTCACAGATTCCCTCGATGTGGCAATCAGATTTGGGGTTATCAAATGGCTCGAAGATGGGCGTGATCCGGAAGACCCAATCGTCATACTCGAACTTGATTCAAACGCAGCAGAGAAAACCCTCAAACAACTTGAGCGGCTACCGAACTATTGGGATGTCAATGGACACTACTATGCGGTGATGGAGCCGATTCCAAGCTACTTCTTGCGTGCTTTGCCCTACACGGGCGAACAGTTCATGGATGACTATGAAAAGATGAAAACCAAAAACAAAGACTCCCACAGTTGGAGTCCTCAAGAGCGATTGCCTGTGCCATCAAGCGAACAATACCGTTCTTTGGTAAGCAATTGGGATGGAAGTTACATTGACAGTTGGCTCAATGACCCGTACCACAAATGGTGGAATTTTAGAGAACAGAAAAAACACGCTCCGTTCTACGCTGACAAAAAGAATCCTCCAAAGAAACCTCCGTTCGGCCTTTTCTTTGTCAGAAAGGAAGACGAAAATTCAGCCATACGGGGGTTGAAACCAAAAAAGGACAAGATCCTCAAGCAACTTGGTAAGAATGCCAAGTCTTCGGAGGGAGAGTTTGTTGAATTGCTTTTCCCTTACCCCAACTGGAAGGAAAATTTGATTCCTTGGCTCCGACAAAACAAACTCAATCCCTCCGAACTGTCTTTGCTGAAAGCTCACATCGAGCCAAGAAACATCACAATCATTGATGACTTGACTTTCTTCCACAAAGGGGCCATCCGAGGCGACCAAATGGAGAAGGTTGTGAACTGGGTTGACAGCATTGACTGGGAATCCGGCATGATAACGGACACGCCAGAATACAGGACGTGGATGATTGCATCAGGTTTACTCCTTGAGCCGAATTTCAAACCGAACCCTGTTTTACCTGAAAAGAAATTTGGTTCGTGGGGGGAAACTGCGTACTCTTTTGATCCTTCATCAACGCCCGGTGCCAAATGGTACTCCGATGCCCAAGCGAACCATGATGAAATCAAGAAGGCTATGGAAGCGCACGAAGCAACGATTATTCAGTACATGAGACAGAAATACAGGCCTCGATGGAATTTCAACGGAAAACCCCTCAAAGACGATGCTGAGGCGAAGGCATTCAAAGAAGCACAAGTGTTCGCAAACACTCCAAAAGAGCAAGGCGGAGCAGGTACGCCTGCAAGAGTCTGCCCTCCGGGTTGCATCGTCTGTTGGCGCGAAGATGCGAAGCCCAAACAGAACCCGCCGAAAGAACCTCCAACACTTGAAGAGTTCCGAGAATGGGTTGATCTTGTAAACATGAAGAACAAGGAACTCAAGGCGTTTATGGACTCTGATTGGTTCGCTGTTTCTGGACTGACGCCAGGAGAGGCGAAGAAGCAGGGAATCAAAAGTGGACAGGACAGTTTTCGTGCGATCATTCGCATGAGGAAAAAACTTGGGCTTCGGGGGCCGAAGGATTACATCAAGTCCGGCCCGAAAATCACCAAGCGATTTTACGAGCTTGCACTTGAGGAGTGGACAGGTCCTGATGCGGATGTACCCGTTGATGATGATTTAACCGATTGGGGTTGGATGAAGCGACAGTTAAGGTTCAACAAGAGAGCGAGCGCCTTCCCCTACAACAGGGCACAAGAAAAACGCAAGGGGCCGCTTATCAAAAAGCAGAAGACGCAAAACCAGCCCTCGCGCAAACTTTTGTCGCTTTGGGTGTGGGGTCACGATCCTTGGAGATGGGCACGAAAACATGGCGTAGAAAACATGCCAAAGTGTCCTGATGTTCCATGGGTTGGCATGACCGAGAAACGCAAATACGGCAAAGTGCCGGTATTGATGGGGCCAAAGAAAAACCCTCACGGTGGACAACACCGTGTACCGAAACAATTTGAGGGGCAAGATCCAAGTGAGCATTCAGACCTCTACACGGATGAAGACCCGGTGGGCACTATACGGGGTCTTGGCTTCAAAGACAGGGCGACCGCAGAGAAATCGGTTAACATCATCAAGAAGTCCGGCAAGACTCACGCTCACAAGATTCAAGCGGCAATGGCCATGGAACAGAGAGCGAGGTTCCACCCACACAAAACGGAGGGAATCAAACAGGCACAAAAGGTGTATGAGGAATTCATCGAGGAAATGAAGCAGAAGACGAAAAGAAACCCTCCACCGGTTCTCGATTTGTCAGTCATCGAACCTCATACAGCAAAAAGCAAGAAACGTGTGGTTTTGACGGATGGTAAACCTCCAAACAATGTTTTCAGCCCGATGTTTGATGATCCTCTTTCAGCGAAAGCGGCCAGCCCTTCTGACTCAATACACGTAGTTGTACCCGGCCTCATGCCTGCGCCCACGGAAAAGTGGCTAAACTTTGCCTCCTCAAAGTTGTTTTACATGCCAAATGATGTGAAACCCCATTTGCATGGCGCAGCAAGCCATCACCTTGGGGACGGGTTCAAGCTCAACCGAGCATTCCTGATGTCGGCAGAAAAGTTTGTTCAGACCGATAAGCGCCTGAGTAGATTCAGGGAAAAAATAGCAGACTTCAATTTGGGTAAGAGCGCCACCCCGGTGGAGACATGGATTCATTGGAGAATTCCTACCGACGCCAACGATTACCCGACTCTCCAAGTTCGCAAGGACTCCATCGTGTGGTGGGACTACTCGGATGAACATGCTTTGGCTTACGTGAAAAGTAAAGAAAGGTACGACAAAGACGAGTCTCACAAAAGCGATGTTTTGATTGACGACAACGTGAATCAAGGAATGAACATCGTGGTCACAATCATGGACAAGGTTGGAGAATTTTACTTCAATTGCCCCGTGCCCGGGCACGCTGGTTTAGGGCACAAAATCATCATCCGAGTTGTGGACCGCCTGCTGCCGAACCCCTCGTCTGTTTACGGCGGAATCAAAGAAGCACATGAGCAGTACGGCTATCCAGGTTCTCACAGAACCGGTTCTGTTGTTTCCGATGGAGTCGTGGTGCGATCCTACAGTACGGGGAAGATTGATGAAATATCAGCGGATGAAGACACGGTGAAATACCAAATCAAAACAAGTGCGCTCAAAGATGCATTCAAGTTGAACAAATCTACCGGCAAGCCACTTCGCTTTTTCTTGAAGAAAGCCGACGGTGTTCATGACATGGGCCTTTACGACGTGTCTCAGGTTCGTGGTGGCACCGCAACCTTGGAAAGGGCCGGGACACAAGCCAGAGCTCGAAAAAAGAAGCAAAAGGGAAGCAACAGGGTTTGCCCTCATCCCGATAAAGTCCCCTATGCGAGTAAAGCTGCTGCTCAAAGGGGGATGGAAGAGCGCCACTCGAGGCAAGAGCGACAATTCATGTCAGTTTACCCGTGTCCTGGGACAGTAGATTACCGGGGCAAATTCATGGGGAGGCACTACCATTACGGCCACAGCTACCAAATCAACCCGTTGAAGCTCAGGCCTCTTTACGGGGATATTCTCGCAGTAAGCGGGCCGTCGGGCTCAGGGAAGTCCACGATGGCTCAAGGGTTGATGAAGAAGCTCAAGGGGGTCAAGGTTCCCTCGTACATGACACGTGAGAAACGGCCCAACGAAAAAGAGGGCATTGATGGCGTGTTCATCGACAAGGAGGCGTTTGAATCCATGATCGCTGATGGAAAGTTCACTACTGAACAAGGAGTTGACTTGTGGGTTCAACAAAAGAACGGCGAGTATTACGGACGAAAAGCCTCCGATTTCTTGACTTCCAAACCCATAATCGTTGACGTGAACTTTGATGGGTTGCGGTTGATGAGAAAGGCATTCCCCAACAAGGTGTACTCGGTTTTCATCCGAACAAACATGGGCGAAGAAAGAAGACGCCGACTTCTTGAAAAGCGTGGTGTACACTCAGAGGAAGAAATTGAGCAGCGTGTGAAGGTTGGGACATCAATGCTCTTTTCGTACAAAGATCTGAACTTTGACTTCATCTCCAGCAACAAACGTGGCGAACTTGAGAAAAACATCGCCATGATTTCGAAAGAATTCCGGAATTGGAGGAATAGGCCGATGGCAAACCCGCCTCGACTGACAAAGGGAACGCCTGTAATCCACGTGCCTTCCTACATGAGCTCCCTGGAAACAAAGGAGCCAGCACACAAGTTGTTTTTCCAGTCGTTGGAAGTTGACGGAGATACCGTTTGGCTTCTGTTTACCGACGAAGACGGAAAGGAGTGGAGAATTACCGAGGATGAGATCGACCAGTATTCGTTGTACCCGACTGCCCCCTACTACAAAGCCAACCCTCCAGCGACTAACCTTGTTTGGGAGCATCGCCCTGCGGTAGCTAACCGACTGATGAAGCGCCCGCATCATACTTTGTTTGGAAGAGATGAAACAGGGGGCGGTGTTGCTGTACGATTTTACATCAAAGACGGGAACAGTGCAAGGATTGAATCAATTGGTCTCCGAGATCAAGTATCTATGGCGATAGATTCAGGCGTCTTTGATGGACAAAAACTCTCACAAAAGCAAATTCTTGAGTTGGAGGACTTGGATGATGGTCGAAGCGGTTTGCAACTCATAGATGGGGAATGGGTTGAAGATTTGTCATACAAGCCTGATATGAAAGGGAAGGGGTACGGTCAAGCAGCCTACTTGAAAATACTGGACTATGCAGATGAGATTTACTCCGGTGCCCGTTCTGCAAAGGCAACAAGGGCATGGGAGGCTTTGTGGAAAAGGCAAAAAGAACTTGGCGTCATCGTTGAACGGATACCTCGGTTCATGGACAATGGCAAGCCCATGGGTGATGGATTTTTGATGAAACGTGCAAAACAAAACCCGCCAGTCTTTGACCACCCAGGTGCGATGGACATGGGCATTCAATACGGCGACAAGACCGGCCCGAACCTTGAAGGCAAGGCGGCCAGCAGCAAGTGGCACAATCAAATGCTGGATGGCAAAATGTCCACGATGCCGGAAATTGCAAACGATTGGAAAAAGAAGTCCTTCAAGGCCGAGTTTGGCCTTGACGGTTTCATTGAGAAATTTGGCGACGACCCAAGGCCTTACATCGTGTCATTGAAGATTGACGGGGACAGTAGCTTGGCTCACTTTGATGGGAAAGAGACCGTCCTATGGAACAAACGTGGCCGCTGGCGAAGAAACCTCCACGTCACCGACGAAATCACGGCCTCGTTGAAGAAGGCAGGCGTAAGTTCGGCAATTATCATGGGCGAGCTTTACGCTGTGGGGGAAGATGGCATGACACTCTCGTTGAAAGAGGTGTCGAGCACCATCCTCAAGCCAGAAACCATGGAACGCCAACGAACAATCCGATTCGCTGCCTTTGACCTCATCGAACTGAACGGCCAGGACACATTCTCCATGGCGTACCATGATAGAATGAAACTGATTCCGAAACTGAAAGGTTCCGGCGTGATGACCGTGCCGATGTGGTTCAGTAAGGGCGGGTTGAAAGAAGTCAAAGAAGCGTGGGAAGATGGCATGAAAGAGCCCAACTTTGAAGGTTTGATTTTGAGGTATGAGGGCGATCCCAAATCCTACAAAATCAAAGAAAAGGGGACGGCTGATTTGGCAGTCATCGGATTTTACCGTGGTAAAGCTGGAGGGCGCCTTGAGAACAGCGTTGGTGGCGGAATGCTTGCTTGGATGCTACCGAATGGAGACTTCATATACGCTGGCAAATCGGTGATTGGTTCCACCGATGTTGAAAAGAAAGAACTGGCTTCTGTGTTGCTGGATGATGCCGTCAAGGCACCCAAAGCAAGAATCGGGGGTAGGCTCGTTGACTCATCAATCACTCACGATGAAAAGGGCAAGGGTGCATTTACCATGGTAAAACCAACCATGGTGGGCGAATTCCAGTATCGAAGCATCAATTGGAGCGAAAAACCGGTATTCCGATACCATGGTAATGAAGTGAAGGTGGTGGGTTCAGTGAGGGCGCCTACGATGCAACAACCATCATTCAAGCGATGGCGATCGGATAAGGAAATCAAACCAGAACACCTTCGCATCGAACAGATTCCGCTTGAGGGGACAGGCAAGTGGGGTCAAATCAAACCTAACCCATCGGGCGACCTTCCGGAAGAAATCGAGTACCCTGGTGGACATGCTCAATACTTGATGGATGGCATTTTGATTGGCTCAATCGAAAAAGACTTGACGACCGGGAAAACGCAGAGTTCGGCCAAAATCGGAAAGTGGTTCCTCAAGCACCCCGAACTGGCAGCCCGTTTGATTGAGGCTGAAAAGAAAGGTTGGTCGGTTCCACGATCGCTGATGGACAGGATTCCAAGGGCGAACCCACCAGAGGACTTGCTTGATGATGATGAACCGGCTGAGAAGTTCGATTGGCCTCCACCGGAGGGTTTGATTCCCGGTCAAGAACTTGTTCATTTGGAGACCGGAGGCCGCTACAAATATTTGGGCACCAAAATTGTCATGGCTGAGAAAGGAAAAACAGGAAAGAAAATAGCCGCGACGGCTCACAGGCTTGAAACCCCGTCCGGGCGCACCGGAATCGTCAGTGATCATCAACTGAGGGACGAGTTCAGCACAGTCACGCACTCTGACTTCAGGGCGAACCCACCCGAGGACGTGCTCGATGATGATGATGATGAGGAAGAAGGGCGCTACATTCCGGGGTTCCCTGGCGTCATGGGGCCGGATGAACTCGTGGGCTTCGATTACGACATTGACGAAATGACGACCGAAGATGAAGCAAAAAGGGAGGCGTACCTTGCAGCAAATGACCCCGAGGTGATTGAATACTTCCAAAGAACCACCAATGAAAGAGGGACGACGCAGTACATGATGATCCGTCCGAACTGGACTGGAATGCATGAGCGGTCGTACGAGGTGGTGTTGTTGCCCGAGATTGACCCAAATGGCGACCTCATCGACGTGATGGAGCCAGCAATCGTTCAATACGATGACAGCGACGACTGGAGGGAGGGTTTGGAATCCAATCCGCCAAAAGCGAGGGTGATGCTACCACGCATCATTGTGATGAGGCAATATTACACTCCCCAACTTCTGCGTGCGTACCCCAACTACGCTTTCCTGTTTGGCGACAACGAACAACGGAAGGGAAAAGGCGGTCAAGCGAGAATCCGAGATGAACCGAACGCATTCGGCGTTCGCACGAAGAAAAGCGCCAAGGCGTTTTGGAGCGATAAACACAAGGATTCCTCCGTCAAGATGATGTCGGAGGACTTCGTGCGTGCGTTCAGTGCGGGGTATGATGCCGTGGTAATTCCAAAGGACGGGATTGGCACCGGTCTTGCCCAACTCGAACAAAAAGCACCCCAAACATGGAAGTGGCTCGCATCGGTCATGAGGGAACTGAATCGGATTGCAGGCATGGAGAGTGAGCCGAGATGAAACTGAACCCTCGAACGCGGCTCATGTCCGGGATTCCAAAAAAAGAAGTCTCGAAGAAACGGAATCCCATAAAGAACAAAATTTTCAACGAATTGGATAATGGAGTCGTTGGCGCAATCGGCTACACGTCAAAGAAAGCAGCTCAAAGAGAGTTCAATGCGAAGGGCTACCTGCCATGGTTCGAAGCAGAATATCCCGGGCAGATTTTTGATTACAAAGTCGTGCAGAAAACAATCGTCGGTTATCTGCGGGGTGCGGATTGGGGTAAAATTGAGCGGTCTCTTTTGAAAAGTGGATCACCTTACAAGGACAGCAAAGTGGACCAAACACGCGCCGCTGACGAAGGCGGCTTGACCACGGTTACGGACCTTCTTCACAGAACGAAGGACAAAATCATGGGAAACCCTTTGGTTTACGATGTGATTGTCACCATCCCTCACGCACACGACGATGGGGTGATTGATGGGCATGACACCGACTGGCTGGCTCCTGTCCTTGGGGATTTGATGTTTGAAAGTTTGAGGGACAAAGGCGTTGAGACACTTCTTTTGGAGGGCGAGGTGAACCGGGATGATGTTGACCTCAACCGGAAGGAATCACACGCAGAAGGGTTCCACACTCTTCTTGACCAATACCTGCCGAAAGCGGACATGTTGTTCGACATTCACTCTTACCCAACCTACTACCCTGTTTGGAACGAATACGACATTGTGTTGTTTCATTCAGGCCCTTATCACACCGACAAGGACAACGCGACCGTGCAGGAACTTGCCACAGCGATTAAGTCAGCGATGCCAGAAGTGTCGGTTTTCTTGGAGATTGCTGATGAGGAAAAGCATTACATCCAAAATAAGGGGTTGATTCTCGGTAAGGATTCTTTCTTGATTGAAATTAACGAATCTCGCGTTGACATCGCTCCCGACTTGGCGGAGGTTTTGGCAAACTTCGTTCTCGGGGTCAGCGACAACCCTCCAACGAAATTGCCATCCGGCGCAAAATTCCATGCTTATACCATTCGCTTGCCTTTGAGTACCGACCCGGCCAAACCCAAGAAACTTGTTTTTCCAGCAATCATGGAGCTGGAACTTGAAGAACGTGGGTTCAAACTTGTAAACAAGAAACTCGATCCAACCGATACGCTTACCATAAGCATGTCTTTTGCACTTCCGCCTGGGTTCCCTGTTTGGATGGTCGATGGCAAAGAAAAACGCCCGACAATCAACTTTGGTACAGGCGGGCTTAGCGGTTTGCTGTTCCAGGCATACGGACTTTCGAACGACGAACTTTTCTTGGTGGCCGACTTGGTAAACGAGGCTGCTGAGCGTCAGCCGATTGTGAATCCTTTTGAACCAAAAAAGAGAGTGATTGAAAAACTTGAGGAGTTTGGAATTTCCTCGGATCAAGGAAATGCTGTTTACGCACTGATTCAGAAGGACCAAATTGACAAGTTCGACAAATGGAATGAATCTCAGGCTAAGAAAAAAAGGCCAACGCTTACACAAGACCAAATCACACAACTCATTCAGGCTACCACTCCGGACATTGACCAAAACAGCACCAACAAAGAAATTGAGGAAGAACTCGATAAATACGGCTACGATAAGCCCGAGAAGAACAACAAACTGAACCGTTCAAGGGCACTCCAGTTTTTTGGAATCGTGGGGGACTGGAGCGATGACGCCGACATTGAGCGCGAGCTGAAAAAGCGAAACATCAAAGTGCCCAAGAAAGGCGACAAACTTGATAGGGAACAAGCTTTGACTAAAATTTCGGGCTCTACGATCGTAAAGAAGACCGCACTTGATGAGTTCGTTCAAGCGAAACCCTCGAAAATGAATTTGTCAACGCCCGTGACACAAGCAATCATCAAAGCGCTCATACCGGGTGCAAGAAAAATCACAACGGGTCTTGGTGGTGGTTCGGGTGAAAAGAGAAAAATCAAGAGTGCTAAGGGCAAAGTAACTGAGATGACCTATGAGGAATTCGTCAAGTCGCGCCAGGGGAAACTCACGGACAAGCAAAAAAAGCAATGGGAAAGTGCAGAAGTTGTCAAGAAAAAGGGTGAAGGTCAACAAAAGAGAGACAAGAGGGACCCAAACGAAAAAAGGGTGATTGATGGGAAGCCGATGACCCGGGACAGTTTTTCAAAGAAATTCAAACCGGGAAGAGACAACCAAAAGTGGAAAAAGTGGGACAACGCTGCAAAGGCGAACCCCGCAGTAGTGGCGGTTCCTTCGGAAGGCAAGTTCGTCATGGATGTCACCGACGAAGTGGTGCAAGGAGCACGTTTACGCATCCATGATGGCAGCCCACAATTGACTGTTGAAAGAACGGTCGCAAGGGGCGGTCAAGAGTGGGTTGAGGGCCTTGTTGATGACGACAAATTAAGCAGAGAGCTTGGCAACATCATACGGATAAACATGTTCCGGAGGTCTGCAGGTTTCAAAGTGAAGGGTGTTGATGAGCAACCTTCCTACATCATCTCGATTGAGACTGGTGGCAAACACTTCTACGTGGAGGACATCGTGACGGTTTCGGGGCTCGCTGTGCTGCGTTATTTCCCTGACAAGAAAAGTGAGCCACGTTTGCGGGTTGAAACCCGGGGCACATTGAGCTTTAGTAGGCAAAGCAAAACGGTCATCGTTAGGGGGAAGCCTCACAAGTTGTACGCAAACGCACAAATCGTACAAACAAAAGCCAACCCCTCGTATGCCGAGCAGTACGTGGCCGATCACGTGCCTCTGCCCGAAAAGAACGTGGGCAAGAAATACGAGAAATCCAAACTTGCTGGGCCAATTGGTTCTGATGCATTCTTTGAGCAAATTGCCGCAAAGGTACAGGTTTTTGGAGAGGGTCAAGGTTGGGTTCGGGATGGTCACCTGTATTGGCGCAAGGGAAATAACGCTGACAACTACGTGAATGTCGATGGACTCATGTTGGAGGGTGGGGTTGCCTGGATGCACACCCATCCAGCAGCGTGGGAGCCCTCGCAGACGAGTCCTGACGATTTCGTTGTCATGCATGGCATGTTCATCAATCATGGAGTGAAGGATTTCTTTACGATTATCGCAGACCGGATTGACTGGTTCAAATTTCAAAAGCCAGTCAAGCTAAATGAAATGGTCGAAGTCATCGAGGACTTTGAGAAGGATATTCACAAAGAGTTCAATCGGGCAGAATCCGACTTCCAAAGGAAAATGGGGGACGAGCCTTACCTCACATCGGAACAAACTCGGTACATCACGAGTCATTTCAACAGAACTATCCCCGAGTTCAAGGCGGTTTACAAGGCGTATGCCCTTTCACCACAACAAATCAAAGAAAGAACCAAACGGAATCCTCCACCGCTCGCAAGCATACGTGGCCTTTATTGATGAAACTTTCAAAGGGACAAAAAGGGTCCCCCGTTTCATGGATGACAACAACATCGTCAAAGGTCGTGAAGCGCAACGCTGGATTGTTGACACGGCGCTGGAAATGGCAGATGCGGTGAGGCACACTTTGGGTCCAAAAGGCATGGACATGATGCTCGTTGATCGCATGGGAAACAAGGTGCTTACCAACGACGGCGCGACGATTTTGAAATCGTTGGAGACAAAGGACCCCGTTGCCTCCATCATTGCCGAGGTTGCCAAAAGTCAGGAGCAAAATGCGTTTGATGGCACAACGACGTGCATTGTGATCATGGGGGAGCTTTTGCGAAGGGCAGATGAGCTCATCAGCAGGGGCGTTCACCCCAACGCCATCATAAAGGGGTATAGGATGGGTCTTTCTCAAGCGATTGCCTGGTCAGAGGAAATATCCGAAGAAAAAGAAGCTTACGAAGCAGGGGTGGAAGCCGCCAAAACTGCAATCACCGGGAAATCAGCGGAGGACTTCGTGGACATTTTGAGTGACATCTGCTCTCGGGCTGCGATGGTCTCCAGCCCTTCGGAAATGATGTTGCTCACGGTTCACGGTAAGCCCGAGGACGCTGAACTGATTGAGGGCCTGGTTGTCTTGAAGGGGCCTGCCACCGCAGGCATGCCAACGAAGGCGGCAGGGAACATCGCTTTGATTGAATCAGAGATGGCGCCGCCCCAGGCTCAAGTTTCTCTGACCGATCCTGACCAAATAAAGGAAATCGTAGCAATCCAGCAGGCTTTCCTTGACGAAATAGTGGCTCGACTTGTCAAGGCAGAAGTGAAAGTTGTGTTTTGCCAAAAGAACATTGATTCGAAAATGCTCCAACTTCTACGGAAAAACGACATTTTGGCTTTCAGGAATGTACGGAGAAACGACATTCTCAAGATGGTTCACGCACTTGGGGGTCAGTTGATTGCCGATTTCGCAGATTTCAGCAAGAGCGACATGAGTGCTGCGACCGTGGAAGTGGTCGAGTCTGCTGTGAACGACTACGTGGTAGTCAGGGGCGACGGCATCAAGGCGGCCTCAATCGTGATGCCTGCGCCCACCGAGCAATCAGGAGAGGAATTCCAACGAGCGCTTGAGGATGCCGTAGGTGTTTCGTACCTGGCTGTACAAAACAAGAAAATGGTGAAAGGTGCCGGAACTATCCAAGCACAGATGTCCTACCGGCTTCTTTCGGGAGAGGGTTGCGCTACGGCTGATAACTCCAAGGTTGAGGCGGCAAGGAGGGCGTTCGCAGAGGCGTTGTTGATTATCCCACAAACCCTTGCGGAATCTGCTGGCATGGATTTGATGGATGTGACTGTCAAGCTCGGCAATTCTCCAGGGCTCGGGGTGAATGTTCACGACATGGTTTTAGAAGAAATGAACGTGTTCGAGCCGCTTGCCGTGGTCCAGTCTGCTATGTCCGGCGCAGTTGAAAACGGTGTTTCGCTTCTACGAACGCACTCCATCATCATGGCAAAGCCCATTCAAGAAATCTTTGCGGAGGCAGAACGCAGATGACCGAGTGCATGAAATGTGAACGCAGCATGCTCAAGGCTCACCTTGTTGATGGTTTATGCATTGACTGTCGTCCCACAAAAAAAGGCAGAACCCCTTTCACTCGTCGGGATTAAAGGTGATTCCTCGGTTGGCAATCAGTCGTTGAATCTCGGACTTTGCAGGAAGCGGCAAGGGAGCGTGCAGTCGCATCACATCATCGCCGGCAAAGATGTACGCAAAGTAGTACTTGTTCGTCCTTAACCATTCTTTGATGTTTGAATAAGCCCCGAGTCCTTGGTTTCGCAAATAATCTTCCCGCTCCCTCATGAAGAACATGATCGTGTTGTTGCATTGAGAGTACACTTGTTTGTTGATGTCTTGGATTCGTTGACCGATTGCGAACATATAGATTTGCTTTCCGAGCCCCGTGGTGGACAAGCGTTGCAGGCCGCTGTGCTTTCCTTGGTTGCCGGCGTAAAGTTGGATTTCGTCTATGAAAATCGCTATCTTTCGTTTTTTGTGGCCTCTCAACTTTGGTTTGTCCGATTTGAGTGCAAACAAAAGATTGATGATTTCGGTCAAAGCCTCCTTCTTTCCGTCATCGCCAGGGGGTCGGTAGATGATGTGTTTTGTTTTGAAAATGATGTGCGCCCTTAGCTCACTTATCGAGCGAGCCATGGCCCCGTAAGGAAGAACCGCATCATCATGTTTCGTATCAACAAAGATGTAGCAAGGGTGTTTTCCGCTCAAAAAATCAGAGGTAAAAATCCACATGGCGGCTGTTGTCTTTCCGTATTGGGTTTGTCCCACCAGCACGGTATGGCCCTTGGACACAGCCTTGGAGATCTTGTTCAAGGATTCATCAACAGGCAATGGGGCATCGAACACAGAATCACCTGCCGTTTCTTCCCTTAGACCTACGCTTCCGCCCATCAATGACAGTTTTCAATTCTTCGGGGGACAGGTGGATAATCAGATGTAGGTACGTGAGGATGAGGTTAGAACGGCTTCGATTTTCCCCTTCGCTTCGCTTTAAAATTGAAGAGTAGAGTTTGTCAGGTATGCGTAATGTCATGACGTGAGTCTTTTTCTTTGCCGATTGTTCCTCGCCCATGTGCTTCGCAGACGATTCATCCATAAGAACACACCCGATTATAACCGAATACGATGTATTCGGAAAAATTACTTTGTTTTGCACCTCCCTTAATATGCAAACCGTCTTCACGCAGTTTCATGGCGGGGACTCAACTCCTTCTGATAAACCCGCCCAAAAAAGGAAAGGGACAAAAAATGGCATCACGAACCAAAGCATCACGATCAGCAGCAGCAAAGAAAGCAGCAGCCACCAGGAAGCGCAACGCATCGAAGAGAAGCGCTGCCGCCAAGAAGGCTGCAGCAACCCGGAAGCGCAACGCCAAGAAGGGTGCCAAGAGAACTGCTGCCAAGAGAAGCACCAAGGCCTCTCGCTCCGCTGCCGCCAAGAAAGCCGCAGCAACCCGCAAGCGCAACGCCTCCAAGAGAAGCGCAGCCGCTAAGAAAGCTGCCGCAACCAGGAAGCGCAACGCTCGCAAGTCTCCTGCCAAGCGCAAGTCCTCGAAGCGAGGCACGGCGGCTTCCCGTTCCCGGGCCGCCAAGAAAGCCGCAGCGACTCGCAAGCGCAATGCCGCCAAGCGCAGCCGTGCTGCCAAGAAAGCCGCAGCCACCCGGAAGAGAAAGGGCCGCCGCTCCAGCGTCAAGTCCAAGTCTCGCCCCACCGCCTCCAAGAGAAGAGCCGCAGCCAAGAAAGCCGCAGCAACTCGAAAGCGCAACGCCGCCAAGAGATCTCGAGCCGCCAAGAAAGCTGCCGCAACTCGCAAGAGAAACAGCCGTGGCAAGCGCAAGCCTGCCCGACGCAGCCGAAGAAAGGCCTCGAACGCCCCAGCCACAATGAAGATGGGGAAGACCCTCACCGACGCATTCATGGCTCCATTCAACAGCATCCCCTCGCTGGCAACGACAGCGGCTGTGGCTGCTGCAGTTGGTGGCCTCTACATGGTCGTCAAGCCTCGAGCCTGGGACGCATTCGGCCTCACCGGCCAAGGTGGCTACATCAACCAAGCCGCTCAGATGCTCCCAGTTCTGCCTGCAAACGTGAAGGATGACCTGGGCAACCTTGGCAACAAGCTGCTTGACGCCGGAACCATCGCTGGTCTGACCTACGTGCTGTCATCGAAGAAAGCGCTGAACATTCTTGACCCGAAAATCGGTACTTTCGTTGCCGTTCTTGCTGGCCTGAACTCCGTTGAGCAATTCCTGAGTGAAGCGCAGACTCTGAACATCGGTGGAGCCTACTCCAACCTCAAGGCTGGGGACTTTGGAAACGTGTTCAACCAGCTCGGAGCCCCAACCACCACCTCGCCAACCTACGGAACCCTCGGCGCCGCTCATCCAATGGGCATGATGCATGGCGCTCACAACAACATGGGCATGATGCACGGCGCTCACAACATGGGCATGATGCACGGCGCTCACAACATGGGCATGATGCACGGCGCTCACAACTACTCGATGGGCATGGCCAAAGCACCTGGCAAGCAAGGCTTCTTCGGAGCTCACAACGGCGCTGTCCCCATGGGCAACAACACGATCATGAACACCGCAGCCACACGTGGAACCCACGCCGGAAACGCCATCTTTGGTAGCAAAGGCATGGGCCGAGTGAACTTGTTCTGAGTCTCTTGGAGTTGATTCAAGATGGTAAAGAAGGGCGCAGCAAAGAAGAAGTTCGAGAACTTCAAAAAATCCACGCTGAACCCTGCTACGAAATCAGCTTTCGCTCTCACCGCAACCGGTGTAGCCTACGCGACTGCCTACACCGCTGCAAAGGGGCTTGCAGGTGCAACGCCGCTCAACGCTGAAAAAATTGACAACTACTTTCGGTACACCGACCAAGGACTTTTGCTCCAGACCGCTGCCATGATTGGTTCGACGGGGCTGGCAATCAAGTTCCTTGAAAGCGAGGTCGGAGGTATTCTTGTTCCCAACTTTTTCTCTCAATTCAAACCTGAAAAGAAAATCATGTATTCGGCTGTCTCCGGCCTTGCGGTCGGCCGGTTGTTGACTGGACTTGGTGGAAGAGGCGTCGGCCAGCGGTTCCAGGCATTGTTCGATGGTAACCTTCCAGCGGCTCTCTACAAAACGCCTGGTCCATACCTCAACCGACCTTCAAACATCCGTGAACTCGATACCGTGATCACACGACCAACTGCCAACTCGCCACCAATGATTTCAAGCGACTACTATAGCGCCGTTTACCAGCCTAAGTTGGAAACACAGCTCGCACAACTCAGCAACGCCGTGGCAAGTTCACAAAGTCGGGTCGGAATCTGATGCTCATTGGTCAGCGTCCTCGACATCTTCGAGGTAATGCTCAACCACGCAGTTTCCAAAAAGGTCCCTGTCCAGGACGAACAACAAAAAGTGCGTCAAGTCAAACGACTGTAGTGAACTCTTGCCTGTTTTTTCCACGTTAAACACCCAACTTATCCTGATACACCCAAAAGTGACGGCCACGCCATCCTCCTCAAATTTCGTCACCGACGTGGTTGATTCATCAAAGTACGATTGGTACGCTTGTGTGGCCTCCAAGATTTTGTTTTGCCACTCGATCCATTTGTTGTACCCAGGTTGTGTCGGTAAAACATCAATTTCTCTTTCCAAGACTACCTGGTAGGAAAAATTTGTGTCGTTTCCCACGTCAGCAACTTGAAAGGTTTCACCATCACACTCCGGGCATTGGGCGATGGATGCCTCAACGAGAGCTGAACATACGGTGCAACGCTTTTTGGGTTCTGGCATTCAGTTCCCGCCCATTTGTCTTCGAAAGCTTTCTGCTGCTTGTTGCTTTTTACGAAGTTCCACTTCGTAATCCTCTTCTTTTCGAGCCAGATTCTCAAACGCCAAAGCCCTCAACACGCCCGACAGGCCGTTAAACGCTAAACGATCTGCGTAGGTTTGAAGGCGGGCCAGTTGCTCTGCGCTTAGACGAACTTTGACCGTCTTTCCGCCTCTTGCCTGACTCATGTTCCTACGCAGATGATTTGTCCCTATGAGCCAACCGCTTCCGGATTTGTCCTGGTGAGTGCCCGGGGGTTTGGAAAAGGGTCCGTGATGTGGCCCTTTGTGTTCTTTTGTGGGCCAAAGGGACACGCCCCTTTATACCCTGTACGGTAATGGTCGGGACATCAGCGGCACAAGAATCTGCCAACGAACAAAACAGGAAGTGAAAATGCATGCAATGGACCGTCTATTGGGATCGCCCTCAAGCCTTGATCAACGAATACATCAGCTCTGTCGAAGGATTCATCTCCTTCGCATACCCCAACTGGGGTAGCACGAACCGTGGCGTTCACGCCAAGGGCGAGTACGGCATGGGATCTCTACGGGCTGACCACATGGGTCTTCTTGACACCGAGGGCCGCTGGCTCGTTCCCACCAACTCCGCTTCTTCCTTCGAGACTGGCTCCGGCCAGGCTGGAACGGCTGCAACCTCCAACCTCGGCGGTGGCTGGATTGACAAGGCAATTTCGATGAAGACAATCGAGGAGGCCTATTACATCTTCACCGGGCTACAGTACAACACGAGTCCTATCCGAACGACAGAAAACCAATTCAGAATTGCCGGAATCACCACCCCGGTCCATTCTCACCTGATTCTCTCGGTCCTTGAGGAACCGTTAGTTTTCAACTCCGAGCCTTTGGTCATCGAGCCCGAGAAAGCTCTCGACTGGTCTCTCCGCACCACCGTCGGTACGAACGGCGCTGGAACTCTCCAGGGCGAATCTCTCCGAATCTTGGGACTCATTGTTGGCCAGCACCATGCATTGATTCAGCAAGTTTTCGGCAGCGAGGATCTCTGATACCTGAGCTGAGCAACACAACACAACGAGGTGAAAAAACATGGCAATTGATGTATTTGACGCACACACCCTTGGTGGCTTGGACAACTCGAAGAGAGGCCTTGGCACCCACATTCTCCACCTGGCTGGCGAACTTGTTGGACTCGATGCCAACGGTGTTTACACCGTTGACGCCGATGGCAACGTGACCGCCTCCAGCGGCGGAGCTGACGCAGATTTGGTCCTCGACGATGGTGCAGGCTGCATCATCACGGTAACCAACTTCGACGCCAACGCCACCGGCACCGGTGTTGAAGGCTCTGTCGCAAACGTGAAGTTCACGTTCGGCTCTGCTGTTGAGACCGCAAGCACAATGACGCTCCTTGGCGGCTACATTTCTTGTTCCTTCGACATTGGCTCGGGAACGGTCGGCTCCGCTGCTGTTGATGCGCTTTCCTTCGGCTCCCTGGCTGCAATCTCCGGAAACTCCATTTCCTTTGAGATCGCTGCACCCTACGAGCAAGAAGGCGGCACTCAAGTCAGCATCGCTGCAGCCTCCATCTTGAAGTTCAGCGTGTTGGCCTTCGCAAAGGGCGGCACAATCTGAGACTCTTGAGGTGATTCAAGAATGGACGGCTGGCGTGGCTCTCGATTGGGGTACGCTGGCGGACGCACTGGCTACATGGCGAACTACGGCAACAACGATGCCCTTCGAGGCACCTTGGGCCAAACAACCTGGTCAGCTCAAGCATTCAGGAACTCTGCACGCAATCAAGAAATCGCTGGAAACGTGGTGGCCATCGGCGCACTTGCGGCCGGGGCTTTCTTCTTCGGCCCCTCTGTGATGTCGGTGGCAAAGGATCTTCGAAAGAAGGCCGCCAAAGTCGCAGAACGAGTTCAGAAAGGTGTTCAAAAAGCGAACCCGCTTAGTTGATGGGGTGCAGGGATGAAAACCAGCACCTTCGAACGGGCACTTGCACAGAACGCAAACATGACTCCCTTACGTGGGGAAAGCCTTGGCGCTTCAATCAAGAGCAACCCACATTGTCATTGCTACGCCGACTTGAAAGGCACGATTAAGACAAATCCACATTGCCCTACGCACGGCACAAAAACCGCTGGTTCCCCTTTCATGGGCTACATGAGCGGAACAACTGAGTTTGTTGGCGTAGGTGCAATCCTGGGACTTTCCGGGGTCGCTTATCTCCTCAAAGAGGCTTACATGGCCTCACCGAAAAAGAACCGCTTTGGCTTACCGACAGGCAAAGGAAGCCTGTCCCCTGAACGGAAGAAACAATTGAAGAACATTTCACTGGCGGCGCTTGGTGCGTACGCACTTGGAGGTGCATCAGCACTGGTATGAGATTCCCCGTTTTTACACACATCGAGGGGAGGTAAACAACATGGCACGAGTAAACTTTGGCAGAACGCCCACAGTACGTGGGTACAACCCGCTTGCGAACACCCTGAAACCTGGTCACGTCATTCAAATGCGTGGTCAGTTCTACCTGGTTGATGCCGTAGAAGGCTTGACCTTTGAGCTTGTCGTTACGGCGAACGGCAACACGGCTGGAACTGAAATCTCTGACGGTTTTGATTCGGGCTACTTTGAGGACGAAGATCTTGAACCGTACCGAAACCACCTGTACTGCTTGATTCCTTCTCTTGCAGGTCAACCAAAATTCATCGCACGTGATGGAACCTTTGATGGCGTGGGATTCCCCAACGACACCACCCAAATCACCCTCTCGAGCGGCACACACACCGTTGGTGGAGCTTCCCGGACGATGGTTGGGCTCATCAGCCCTCGGGTGTACCTGAAGCATCCGGCCGGCATCCCGCGCTGGCACGCAGACGAGGCACCGGAGAACGACAAGACCGGTTTCCTTGATGTCACGATTAGCCCGCATGAAGACCCGAATCCGAATTTTGCGATTTGGATCGAATCTGGAGAATCCCAGTTGCCACAATTTCGCATGGTCAATACAACGGGCGAGGTGTACTACAACCCGGTGATTTTCCTCCAAGGGTTCAAAGCGCGCTTGAAGCCGATGAGCAAAGTGGACATCCAAAAAGCCCGTGACGCAAACGGTGGGAAGTTCGTTTACAAAATCATCAAACCACAGGGGTTGCCTCACGCTGGAAACATGGCTGCTGACTTCAACCCCAATTGAAGGGGGTTTTTGATTGGCACTCAAAGAACTCTCAAGCGGTAGGCCGGCAACAGAGCTGGTTCCACAATCTCCTTTTGGCAGATCACCGTACCAAACCAACTACACGTTGCAGGAACAACACAAGCCAGGAGAGCTCGTGATGCTCTCGGGAGGACTTTATCGAGTCAAATCCTGTGAGCAGTTGAGTATTATGCTCCACATGGGCTTGCAGGGCACCTTCGTACGCACGGGGGCCAACGCAGGGAACTTCACCCTCACAGAGTCGGATACGGCCCTGAGAGGCACTTCCAGCATCGCTGTGCCGAAAGGAACAAAACTCCACCTCGGAGCCCAGGGTTTCAACGATGCATCACAGGTTGTTTCCATGTCCGCTGCAGCGACCTTTTCAGGTGGTGTGTTGTCCATCACGACAACTGAAACTGTGGCCGATGTTTATGCCGCAGAAACGACCTCAACCTTGATGTTTTTGCCGTCGGCTTCGGAGGATAGCACGAACAACAACATTCTTCTTGATAAGCGCACCTTTGGTATTCTCGAAAGCCCATCAAGTGGTTTAACGGTTTACGATCTCTGCTTCGGGATTTCGCTTCACCCAAAATACATTGGTCGGGATGGGGACATAACCGATGTAGGATTGAACACCGATGATGAAATCCAACTCTCGGGCGGAAAAACAAATCTCGTCCACCTTGGCAAAGCTGCGACAGACTCAGGCAACGATGTGGCGGCTGACTTCACGGCGAATGCTGGAACACATGGCGGTGTTCGACATGGTGCAGGTGGTTATGGCCTCAACATGACACGATACGGTGGGATGATTTCTCCGAAAATCCGTGTTGAACAGCCGCTCGGCGTGGTTCGCTTTGCCACGGACTTGAGCAAGGGGAGCGACGACACCTCTCGCCTAATCAACAAAACTGGCTTTTTGTCAGCGGACGATACCTCCGTGCAAAGCATGAATCAGAGATACCGAATCATTACCAACTCAGAGAAAAGCGATGGTTCCCTCCCTCGATTCCAACTTCTCCAGGACCGCATAGAAACGATGGAAGACCCCCACATTCTTTTGCTGGGATTGAAAATTGTTCTTGATGAAGTCTCTGAAAAAGAAGTCAGGGAAATGATTCGTCGCTCTGGCCGTTTCAACTACAAAATTATTGAAGATCCTGTTGAGGCCTACAAAACACAAACGGACAACGTGAGTGGGCCTGCCAACGGCTGGAGAGAACTTGTTATGAATCAACGAGGGAGAAGAATGAGTTTCCAAGACTACAAGAACGCCTCGGAAAACATCACCTCTCAAACCATGAATCAGCTCTACGGCACGGGGATGTCGCAGCCAAACCCAATAAAGCAGGACCCACGTCGCAAACACAGGGGGATTTGAACATGGACGAAATTATCCCCGACGGCGTGACTGACATTGCAGGCGGAGAAGTTGATACGGACGCTATCATGTTGTTTCCTGGCGACATGACAACTTCGAGCGAGAGAAGCACGAATGACAACCGAAAAATCACCGAAAGAAAAAGAAATATTTTGGTGCCTTCCAAAACCAAAGTGCAAGTATTGGACCAAGCTGAACGTGGCGATTTGAACTACGTGATGATGAAAATTTCTCAAACGCTACCGGATGGTACAACGGGCGCAGCACCCGCAGACCTCGCTGTGTTCTTGCAACTCGATGGCTTCGCTCAGGGCGGTTTTGAATCTATCTACGACTCCTCTCTTGGCCAGTCGGTCGCAGGCTTCACCTTGGCTACGCTAAGCTCGTTAAACCTGCCCGAACAATTTGGAATGTGGTATTTGACAGTTGATCGGTCGGACACCAAAGTTTTGATTTATCGAGGTGGCGAGCGGTACAACTATCGCATCCGTTTGGATTTGTTCAACACCAACGCCTCTTCTTCAATCAACGTGGAGTTTGTAGAAATTGCCCGTTCAAGAAAGATGGTCCGGGATGGAATGTCGAACCAAATTCAGGGCACGCCGAACGACGAGATGGGGTACTGAGGTGAGTGGACATGCCGACAAACGCACAATCAGACTCGAACTTCTTTGCTGACACAATCACCTTTGGCGCTGCAAGCTACTTAGTTAATGGGGCTGACCAGTCGGGAACCTCGCTTGTCATTGACGGCGGCACCCAATCAATCCACAAGGGCCAAACCTTCACCGTAGCGGGTGTATCGGGCACCTACACGGTTGTCTCGGTGACGGGAACGGACAGCACAGATGGTACACTTGATACAACCGTCACCACAGTCAAATTTACGCCCGCCCTTGCGTCAAACCCGGGGAACAACGCAGCGCTTACCTTCGCCAGTGAATTTATTTTGCCTACAAGGGAGATTTCAAACGACATCACGATCGTTAACAACTCATCTACCAACACGGTTGCCATCAACCCAGGGTCCACATCTCGTTCGGATGCATTTACTCTGGCTGCAGGAGCCGGGATAACCGTAAATTTGACAAACGCAGATTTGGTTTTCGTGAAAGGCACGACGGGTCAAACCATCAGCATTGTGGGGTCGTAATATGGGAAAATACACAGCTCCAGGCGGCGGCGGCGGAAGCGCCACATTGACTGGTATTGATGACCAGTCGAGTTCCAACGACGATCAGCTCACCATCAAGGATTCTGAAATCGTCATAAACGAGGACAGCGATAGCCTTGACTTTCGAGTAGAATCAAACGGCGATACGCACAAATTGTTCGTTGACGCATCCGAGAACAAAGTGGGTATTGGAGAAGACGCACCCGAAGCCGACCTTCACGTCACGTCCCCCTCCACAGGGAACATCTTCGTTCTTGAATGCACTGATAACGGTGCTGCGAGTGGACCCGATATTTCCATGATTCGTGACTCGTCAAGTCCCGTTGACAACGACTTCTTGGGCAGGATGGTATTCAAAGGTCGCGACGATGCAGGACAGCTTCTTGAGTACGGAAACATCAAAGCACAACTTGGGGATGCTACTAACGGTAGCGAGGGTTTCAACATGTTCTTCCAGGGAATCATCGCCGGCACAGGTTCTCGCTCTTTCTTGGGTTTGCGAGCCAATGGTGGAATCAACGGCGCTGGCCAAGCAGAGGTGACCATCAATGAAAACTCTCAGGACATAGATTTCCGTATCGAATCCGACAACTCCGCTAACGCTTTTTTCGTTGAGGGTTCATCAGGAAAGGTTGGTCTCGGCGTGAATACTGGGTTGGTCGCTGACCTCGACTTGACTACAGGAAAAACGATGCGGGCCACGGCACTTTTGACGGTCGCTTTGTCCAGCAGTACGACTCTCTCTGCGGCAAACCACGCCGGACGCTATGTTTTCGTCACCGGGGGTGGAACAATCATCATCATTCCTGACAACCAGGATGCTGGAACACATTTCACCCTCATCAGCAACGATGGAAACGGATTCACTCTTCGAACTGGCTCGGATGGGAGTTCAGGAGACAACATGAACGGCTCCCAGGCCGACATATCGGTGGGCGCGAGAAACGGTGTGACCTGCATATCAACAGGCACGGATTACGTGGTCCTCGGTGTGTGATTGAATTGTACTTAGGCGTGGCAGGTTCTTGCGCTGAGCGTTTTTTTGTCCGCCTTTCCACGGAGGCAACAACAATCTCAGTTGACTTGAACAGCGTGCCTCCGGACGCAAGCGGAAACGTGGACACGAATGCGGGGGACGCGAACTCAACTGCCGTCCCCTGCGGTGGCAGGGCACCTTATTCGTTCGCTTGGACTGTGACAGAAACAGCGGACGATGGTGCCAATGGAAGTAGCTGCGCTGTGCTTTCAGAGGGAACGAAGACCAATGCTCAATACAACACAGCCACGTTCAGGGTGACTGTAGGCGCACAGTTGGCGGGCGTCCCGCCAGCTCCAGTTGAACCTCCCCCCAGTTTCACCTCTGCGGCGTACCGACTCAGATGTACGGTGACCGACGCAAACTCCCAAACTGCAACTGCCGATTACATCGTGACAATCCAGGCTGTGTGAGTTCCGTGTTTGGTGCAATTAAGGATTCAATGCCTCAACTCTTGAGGACCTATCGAAACCAGTTTCCGGGTTTGACGGTTGAGATAGTGGAGCGATTCGACAATTCATTCAACTGCATCGCTTGGACCATCGGCGTTCGTGATCGTTGGGTTTGGAATGAAATTGACTTGAACATGGACGGAACATCTTCCTTCTCGGAGTTTGTGGCGTTTTACGCACGCCACGGGCTTGCTCCTACCTCGATTGAGGCTGAGGCTGATGTGGCGATTTTTGGTTTTGAAAAGAATGGTGTAATCGACGTGAAACATGGTGCCCGAAGAGAATCCTCCGGCATGTGGTTGTCAAAAATGGGCCAAGGCGGAATCATACGCCATGACAACTTACGCGTTTTTCAGGGCAGTCCTTATGGAGACCTACTTCTGATGTTCCGGAGAGTTTGAGTGTGGAAAAATGCGCTGAGTGCAAAAGCCCTGTGGTTATCCACGAACACCCCGGTATCGGGTACTCTGTCGTGTGTGAGGTATGCAGGTCTTCACGTTTGGTCCTCTACGATGTCGTCTAAAGGCTCAAGCACAGGTTTCAATTCCTTGAAGTTGATTTGTTGAAGTTGTGCATTGTTCAAGATTTGCACTTTTACCCCTTCAGGGGGGGGTGTGAAGGAGATGAAATTGCAAAAATGAACGGATGTGGAGTTTTCTGAGCACAGGAAGTAGATGTCCTCGCTACGGTGCAGTTCAAGCTCGGCCGAAATTGAGTCCGCTCCCTTTTCACGCTTCAATGAAAGCAGGTGCTCTGCTACTTGCTGTGCATTTTTGTCATTAGCATAAATCGTAGGGGTGTCGTAGGTTCTCGACGGCATCCAGCTTGTTTTCAACACCCCTGCTTGTTCTCGCCATTGCGTGGAGAGACCTCTCCCGCCTCTCCCGCCCGACTCGTAGGTGTATTGTTGTGGCTTGGTTTTGACAGCGACCCAGCCTACTACGTGATTTTTCGGAAGTTGTGCAATAAACACCCGATCTTGGAGCCAACTTAGGCCGTCGCCTTTCTTTGACCATTGGTGTTCCAGCGTGGCCACCCAGTCAACTTCACAATGATTCAATGCCTCGACACAATGTTGGCAATAAGCATCAAGGCCTGCGTATGACAAGGCAGAGTCGTATTTTTCAATCAAATCCTCTCGACCGGACAACAAAGCAGCGATTTGTAGATCTGCTGAGAACCCGTTTTTGTTGATATGCCAGTCGTCGCCCTCAAGTGGGATTCCGCATCGCGTTTTCCTATCTTGGGGGTAATTTGAAAAGTGCCTCAACCCGCCCAGGGAGACAACGAAATTCAATTCCGTGGGCGAATACATTCGTGCAACTCCATGCAACAAGGCGCAACAAGGGTACGACTCATGTTATGATGAAAAAAGGTGTAGATAATGGCTTCGGACGAACCATCACAAATCAAACATTTGTGATTTTTGTTGTAAATGGCCCATAAGAAGGAGATTTTGACATAAAGAGGGGTAAAATGTTGAAAATACCACGAAAAAGTGCATGAGGCATAGACCTCTCAATCGCAAACCACCTGTCTTGTGTTGCATGGGAGTGAGCCTCCGAGGGCTTGTTGATTATGAAGCAAAGTGCCTTGCGCCTACTTTGAATGAAAGGTTCAGTTTCTGTTGCGTTAGCAACAGGGTTAAATGGACAAGTCCCATGAAATGACTCATGCGTGCTGCCATCTACACGAGGGTTTCCACAACTGGTCAAGCCCAAGAGGGGCATTCGCTCGAAGAACAGCTTCGTCAGTGCTCTCAGCTCATTGAGATGCACGGGCACGATCTTGTGAACCATTACTCCGATGTAGGGTCAGGAAGCAACTTCGAACAGCGCCCTGGGTATAAGGAAATGATGGATGGTATGCGTTCGGATTGGGACATCATTTACGTGTGGAAACTTGACCGTTTGAACAGGAATTTGAAGAACCAAGTGCAATTCTTTGACGCCATTGGTAAGAGTGATGCGTACGTGGCGAGCGTCACCGAACAGGTCGATACAAGCTCCCCGTATGGTCGTTTCATCATCAACGTGATGTCCTCATTGGCAGAGATGGAGAGGGAGCAAATCAGTGAACGTGTTCAGATGGGACTCGGTGCTGCAAGAAGCCAAGGGCGCTACATCGGTGGCTGTCCGTACGGTTACAGCATCCCCGTCAAGTTCGATTCAACCGGGAACCGCATTGACAAGGGGCAGTTGGTGGTCAACGAAAAAGAGGCTCCAATCGTCCGGATGATCTTTGAGAAATACCTTGAGGGCATGGGTATCGGTGAAATATGCAACTACCTGGTGGAGAACGGGATTCGCACCAGGAAGGACAACGTGATTTGGTCGTACGGGACAGTCTCGAACATCGTGAACAGGTGGCACCTCTATGTCCAGGGCAAAGAAAAGCCTGATGGTGAATCAAGATGGGAGCCAATCGTGTTCTTGAATGATAAGGAGGCATTCTTCTTGAAGAACGCCGCCCATCCAGTTGAATGCACATGTCCGGATTGTGAATTGGAAAAAGATGAAGCTTACCGAGATGCACCGTTGCAGGACGCAGATGGAGGTGAAGAGGAATGAGGGCCACTTCGGTTCTCGCCGGTGTTGTCGTCGGCATTGTCTTCCTCGTTTGGAAAATCACCACATCAGGAGACTTTTCTGAATCTCTTG
>MDTC01208258.1_pt1 | contig 27158 bp, 31 predicted proteins | sample 811181 | NCBI WGS metagenome assembly MDTC01 (sample SAMN05326644, study PRJNA326480) | marine metagenome | isolation source: seawater | place: Pacific Ocean: North | collected 2011
TAGGATCTAATGGTGCAGTAACATCAGCTAATAATGTAACAGCGTTTGGAACAAGTTTATAATGACATTACAATCTAGTGGCGCAATATCATTATCAGATATAAGAGATGAATATAATAATGGCTCATCTGCCCCTATTTTGTTAAACGATTATTACAGAGGTGGTTCTTTAGTAAGAGCAAATGCTTCTAACAATACAGCTACTAATTTATCAGCAGATGTGCCAACAAGCGCAAATAGTAGTCCATTATCTATTAATGACTTTTACGGACAGAAGAGAGCATTTAGAAAAACTTACTCATCTACTGCCACAGATCAAAGTGGTGTTGGTGTTTTTGGTGATGACTTTGCAGTTAACTATCCAAAAGAAATAGTAATCAATTCATCACAAACTGTAGGTGCTACTAGCACCTCTGCTCCAGCATTGAAAATAGATAGCACTGGTGCAGGTACAATAACAATAACTAACAATGGTAGTATAGAAGGCGCAGGTGGAGCGGCAGGATCAGCAGGAGGCAACGCTTTGCAAGTTGATGGCAGTGTTGCAGTTACTCTAGTAAATAATGGCACAATAAAAGCTGGTGGTGGCGGAGGTGGTGCTGGTGGCGCTGGTGGTAAGGGTGTTTTTACAGCTAATGCTACTTTTTCAAATTTAGTAGATGAGGGAGGTGGTGGAACGTCTACGCCTCAAAATAATTCTCCAAGTTGGTTTACAACTTATGGTGGCTCTGGAAATAACTTAGACGGTGTCGGTGTTGTAGGTAATAGATTGTGGGGCGGTATTGGAGGACAATTTAGCAGAGGTATTAATCCTTCACAATTTGACATAAATTCTTTGGGTGGCGCAGGAACAGGTTTAAGTGGATCTTGTGCAAATAGAGGTCCTATATATTATTCTGCACAAACTAATACAACTGGTGTTTATACTATTAATGTTAGTATTAGCGCTTCATATGGAAGTGGATATGGCACACCAACCATGTCGGTAAGCACAAGCACATCAAGTGCAGGATCACAATTAACTAATGGACAAACTGTGGGTATAACAGCTTCTACTACAACTTATTTTACTTCTTATGGTACAACTGCCCATCAAGGAACCTCTGCTCCAAACTTTTATTACAACACTTTAAGTGGCTCTGTTTCTGGTACTTGTTTAGCCACACAAGATGGTGGTTCTGGTGGAGCAGGTGGTGTTGGGCAGGGTTATAATCAATCTGCTGCATCTGGCTCAAGTGGCGGATCTGGATCTAATAATGCAGGTTCTGGTGGAGCAGGAGGGGCTGGTGGAGCGTTTGGTGCTGCTGGGTCAAGTGGATCAACAGGCGGTAATGGGAGTGGCACTAGTGTAAGTTTTCCAGCTACTGCACCGACAAACGGATCAAGTGGTAGTTCTGGTGGGGCATCGGGTAAATCAATACAAGGTGTTAGTAATGTTACATCAAGTGGTAGTGGTTCTTTAACTGGAGGTACAGCATAATGCCTTTAAATAAAATAGTATTTAAATCAGGTATTGTATCAGACATCACGCCTTATAGTAATGAAGGTGGTTTTGTTGATGGTGATAAAATAAGATTTAGGTTAGGTTCTCCAGAAAAGATAGGTGGTTGGGAAAAGTTTAGCCCTAATACATATTTAGGTAGCGCTAGAAGACTACATAACTGGGTTGCTTTAGATAGCTCTGACTTTATGGGTGTTGGTACGCACTTAAAATATTATATAGAAGAGGGTCAAACATTTAGTGATATTACACCTATCAGAAGCACAACATCTGCTGGTGATGTAACATTTGCAGCGACTAATGGATCTACCACAATAACTGTTACGGATCCTGCTCATGGCGCAAATGAAAATGATTTTGTTACATTTTCTGGCGCAGTTAGTTTAGGTGGTGTAATAACAGCCACAATATTAAATGCGGAGTTTCAGATAACATCATTGATAAGTTCTAATGCTTACACAATAACATCTAGTGTTGCAGCAAACTCATCTGATACAGGTAATGGTGGTGGCAGTGTAGTTGGTATATATCAGTTAAATGTCGGATTAGATGTAACAGTTGGTGGTACAGGATGGGGTGCAGGACAGTGGAGCGGAACAACATCTGGCGCTTTAGCAACACAGTTAAATGAAGCATTAGACGCAAGTGAAACTGATGTAGATGTTGATGATGAAACAGGCATGAATACCGCTAATGATGTAATACTTGTAGAAGAAGAACTTATGCTTGTATCAGCGACTGCTGATGACAATACTATGACTGTTACTCGTGGACATAGTGGCACATCTCCAGCAACACATGCAGATAATACACTTGTAAGACTAGCAGTTGGCAATGCAGATTCTTCTAATGATTTTGTTGGATGGGGCAATGCCGCATCAGTTACAACACCGGGTGCGCAAATCAGAACATGGTCACATGATAACTTTGGTGAAGATTTAATAATAAATCCTAGAGATGGTGGTTTGTTTTATTGGGATAAAACTACTGGACTTGGTAATAGAGCAGTAGAGCTTAGTGCTACAAGTACATTTTCAGGAGAAACAAGTGTCCCAACAATAGCTAAACAAGTTCTTGTATCAGATCAAGATAGGCATGTTATTGTTTTTGGTTGTGATGGATTAGGAGCAACGCCTACAGCAACACAAGGTGACGGAGTACAAGACCCATTGTTAGTTAGATTTTCATCACAGGAAAATCCTGTTGATTTTTTTCCAACAACCACTAACACAGCAGGAGATCTTAGGTTAGGTGGTGGGTCTACATTTGTGCAAGCTGTAGAAACAAAAGAACAAATATTAGTTTTTACAAATAAAACCTTACATGCCATGAGATTTATAGGACCCCCATTTACTTTTGGTATTAAAGAATTATCAAAGAACATAACGATAATGAGTCCATCATCAGCTATAGCTATAGATGATAACGTTTACTGGATGGGAGTAGATACATTTTATATTTACTCAGGGCAAACGCAGCAGTTGCCATGTACTGTAAAAGACAAGGTATTTCTTGATTTAAATGTAGAAGAAAGAAACAAAGTGCATGTTGGTGCTAATACAGAGTTTAGTGAGGTATGGTGGTTTTATCCTAGTGCAAGTAGCACAGAGATAGACAAATATGTAATATACAACTACTTAGAAAATATTTGGTATTTTGGTACACTTGCTAGACAGGCATGGCTTGATAGAGGTATAAGATCATTGCCAATAGCTACTGGTGGTCAATATTTATTTAATCATGAAACTGGATTTGATGATGATGGCAGTGCTATGACATCATTTGTTGAGTCTGCACCAATGGCTTTGGGTGGGGCAGAGAGGTTTGCATCAATAAATAGGATAGTTCCAGATATTAGTTTTGCAGGGTCTACATCCATTAATCCACAAGTTGATTTTACAATAAAAGCTAGAACACATTCAGGATCTGGTTTTACGCAGACAGATGACAGCAATACATCACAAAGAACAGCAACTACACCTGTAGAAGTATATACAGAAAAATTAGATGTACGGGTTAGAGGTAGAACGTTTGCTATGCGTGTTGAAGCAACAGAGGTAGGAACGGCGTTTAAATTAGGGTCGCCTCAAGTAAATATTGTGCAAGATGGAAGAAGATAATGTTAGTTACAAGTATACCACAATATGTGCAAGGTTTAACAAATGCTAAGTTGGACTTAACTACAACAAATGCAACTACTTTATATACAGCACCAGCTACCGCTGATTTCAACGCATCTGTAGTAAACAGCATAATAGTATCTAATGACTCTGGTAGCTCAGATACAATAACATTAACAGTCACTAATGGCAGTGATGAGTTTAGTTTATTTAAGGTTAAAGCAGTTGCGGCAAATACATCTATAGAATTACTAACAAGAGATCTAATATTGCAAGAGGGCGAAATATTAAAGGCTACAGCAGCGACAGCAGATAGGCTTCATGTTGTTGCAAGCATACAAGAGTTTGCAATACATAGAACACCACAGGTAGATTTATAATGACAGCATTTGCGTTGGCATGTTATCTTGGTGGCATGGCGCAGGGAGCTATATATTTTAAATCAGTTGCAGATTGTATATATTATACGAAGTATTTAAATGAACAGCAGTATAAAAATGATACAGGGCAGACAATAACATATGAATGTATATGCAAACTTGTACCAGAGGTTAATGAAAAGAAAGTGAGGGTGTATTAATGTTACAAGCGTTAATAGGACCGGTTACAGGTTTATTAGATAAGTTTATACCTGATGCAGATCAAAAGGCTAAATTGGCTCACGAGATAGCCACCATGTCTGAAAAACATGCTCAGGAGGCTTTACTTGCTCAGTTAGAGATTAATAAAGCAGAGGCTGCAAGTGGCTCTATATTTAAGGGCGGCTGGCGCCCAGCCGTTGGGTGGGTCTGTGCGATTGCTTTTGCCTATCACTTTATCGTAAAAGATCTAATTATATTTGGTGCGAGTTTTGCTGGTGCAGAATTACCAGAACTGCCTGATTTTGATATGGGTACACTTTTAACTGTTCTCGGCGGCATGCTCGGAATCGGGGGACTCAGAACATATGAAAAGCAGAAAGGTTTAACTAAATGAGTTTATACAGAAATATACAAGCTAAAAGAAGAAGAATAAAAGCTGGTAGTGGAGAGAAGATGCGTAAGGTAGGATCAAAAGGCGCACCTACAGCTAAAAACTTTAGAAGAGCAAAGCAGACAGTTAAGAAAAAATAATGTCAGATAGACTTTTTAGGATAAGAAGAAAGATGGCTAAAAAAAGAGACCCTAAAGTTGGAACAGGAAAGAAACCAAAAGGTTCTGGTAGACGCTTATACACAGATGAAAACCCAAAAGACACAGTCGGTATCAAGTTTGCCACAGAAGCAGACGCAAGAGCTACGGTTGCTAAAGTTAAAAAAGTCAGTAAGCCTTTTGCGAGAAAGATACAAATCCTTACAGTTGGTGAGCAGAGAGCAAAGGTGATGGGTAAAAATAAAGTAGCTAGTATATTTAAAAGAGGCAAAGAAAGCATAAGGAAAGCGCACAAAAAGTAAAACTTTACGTAAAGTTTTGGAGGTAGTTATGAACATTGATAAATTAAGACAAGAATTAGAAGCCGATGAAGGAAAAGTACATGCAATTTACTTGGATCACCTTAACCTGCCTACTTTTGGGATTGGACATTTGGTGCTTGATTCTGATTCAGAATACGGGCAGCCCGTAGGCACACCTGTAAGTGAAGAGCGTGTAAATAGCTGTTTTGACAGTGATATTCAAGGAACTATAACAGATTGTAAAAATTTATTTGATAATTTTGATGACTTGCCAGAAGAGGCACAATTAATTTTATGTAACATGATGTACAATTTGGGGTACACAAGACTAAGTAAATTTAGTAAACTTAGAGCAAGTATATCAATTATGGATTTTACTGAGAGCGCAAATCAGATGTATGACTCGAAATGGAGAAAACAAGTGCCAAATAGAGCAGAGCGTTTAATTAATAGAATGAAAGCATTAGGAGCGTAATATGTTATCAGCAATACTTAGTTTAGCAGGCCCAGCTATCGCAAGCAGCGTTTTGGGACCAGCTTCTTTTTTGGCTATGAATCCAATGATTACAAGCGCTTTAGGTGGTGGCATAGGAAAATTATTAGAGGGTGGTAATCAACAAGATGCATTACAGGCTGCAGCTTTAGGTGGATTAGGTAGTTTTCTTGGTGGTAAATTAGCTGGTTCTGGTGCAGGAAATTTGCCGGGAACTTCTGGTGCATTAGGCCCTACAGCTCCGGGTGTGACACCTGCTTTAAATCCAGATATAGCATCAAAAATGGCTGCTGCAGGACCGGGAGCAGGCACAGGATTGACAAGCGTACCATTTACAGAAGCATTAACAAGACCAGAGGCTATAGGAGCTGGTATAGGTGCATCTTTAGCACCACCTCCTATGATGAAACTAAAAGAAGAAGAAGAAAGAGAAATGCCAAGAGGTATGCCTATTAAAAATACATCTATATTTCCAGAGATGGGTTATGATGCAGGTAAAATGGGTGAGTTTAACTACAGAATACCTAAAAATTTTGCAGAGGGTGGTGAGATAGAAAGCGATATTATGCCTATGGATGCAGGTATTGGTGGCATGATGAATGATGGCATGAATGATAAAGAATTAATTAGTAGCACCATTGACGTATTACAAGGTGAAATAATAGACACTGACAGGCAAAGTGTAATACTAGCACAATTTGTAGCTCAGTTTGGTCAAGAAGCGTTACAAGATTTAATTAACAGAGTTGAATCTGGTGAAATACCAGATATTCCTAGAGAGGGCGATGGTATGGTTAGCGGTGCAGGTGATGGCATGGCTGATATGATACCTGCCTCAATGGAAGGAGATCAAGATGTATTACTTTCTGATGGCGAGTTTGTTGTGCCTGCTGACGTTGTTAGTGGCCTCGGAAACGGCTCCTCAGATGCAGGTGCTAATAAATTAGAAGATATGATGGATAGAGTTAGAGAGCTAAGAACCGGTGGCAAGACACAGCCGCCTGCTATACCTGATGAGATGATGTTGCCTGCATGATATGCACAGCAGTGCCTCGTGAGGCAATAGACATAGTTTGGGGTGATGTTAGCAATATGCTTAACAAAGCCATAGTAACAAGCGCAGGTAAATATCACATAGATGATATTTATCGACACTTAAATGAGGGATATTATAATCTTTGGTTGATTATAGATGATAAGAAAGATGAAAAAGTGATAGCAGCAATAACCACTAGAATAATAGATTATCCAAGCAAAAAAGCTATGGCTATGGATTGGATAGGTGGTAGAAGAATGATGGAGTGGTTGCCTATTGCTATGGAAAGATTGACAAGTTTTGCAAAAGATTGTGGTTGTAGCCATTTAGAGGGTTATGGCAGAAAAGCATGGTCTAAGATTTTAAAAAAGTATAACTGGGAACCAGAATATATAGCTTATCGAATGGAGATAAACAATGGGTAAAGGCGGATCAAGACCACAACAGCCAACAGAACAAAATATAGTACAAAGCTCATTACCTAAATATTTTGAGCCATATGCTATAGACATGATAAAAAGAGCAGAGGCTGAATCAAAAAGAGAATATATACCATTTGAGGGTCAAAGACTAGCAGATGAAAATACTGACACAGCCAGATCAAGAGAAATAGCTAGATCTGTAGCAGAGGGTGGTATACCGGGCCTAGGTCAAGCAACAGCAGGAACTACAGCAGGCATGGGTAGAGCTATAGAAGGCTTAGGATTTCAATCACAAGATTTTGGATCTGATCAAGCACGACAATATATGTCTCCTTATTTACAAAATGTATTAGATGTACAAAAAAGACAAGCAATATTAGATTTTAATAGACAACAAGCAGGCAGGGATGCTGATGCTGTCCAAGCAGGTGCATTTGGTGGCTCAAGACAAGCTGTAGCACAGGCACTTGCAGGAGAAGGTTTACAAAGACAGTTAGGTGAAATACAAGCAGTCGGTCAACAAAAAGCATTTGAACAAGCACAGCAACAGTTTGAAAGAGATAGAGCGGCGCAATTAGCCGCAGAAAGACAAGGATTATCTGCGGCAGAGAGTTTGTCTGGTCAATCAGCACAACTTGCTGCATTAGGCGAAAAAGCGAGAGCTGGTGATATAGAGTCTGCACAGTTGTTAGAAAAGATTGCTAAAGATAGACAAGCAAGAGAGCAGGCTGGGCTAGACTTAGCATACGAAGATTTTGTTAGACAAAGAGATATGCCAAGAGAAGATCTAACATTCTTGTCCTCTATTCTTCGTGGTGTTCCTGTACAGCCATCAACAGAAACTACTAAATTTCAACAATACAATCCTGTGAAAGACTTATTAGGTACAGGTATAGCTGGATTAGGATTATACAGAGGATTAACAGGCGGATGATGAATGTTTTACAAATACAAGATGATTTAAAAAACTTTTCTGAAGATCAGTTAATAAAAGAAATGCAACAGCCAAGCGGCTCTGCTCCTCAGTTTCTTGTATTGTCAGAATTAAATAGACGTAAAAGAGTAAAAGGTGAGTTTGCAGCAAGACAAGCTAAGACTGAGCCTACAGTTGCACAAGAAGTTGTGGCTGCCGCTGGAGTTCCTCAGTCTGGTATAGCTGGTATGGCTGAAGCTATGGCCCCTGCAAGCGCTATTTCAGATGGTGTAGGAACAAATGCGCCTATTAATATGAGATCAGGTGGATTAGCTCAGTTTGGTAATGAAATAAGAGAAAGTATGGGTCAAGAGATAGATCCTTATTTAGATCAAATAGAGAATGAAGCAGAGTCAAAATTTAATATTAATTTAGATAACCAAAATATGAAAGGTCCGTTAGGATTTGTAGGTCCATACCCACCCGGATTTGTAGACAGAGGCGGCTTTCGTCCCGGCTCTAGAGATTATAATCGAAGATCACTAGCTTTGAATCGAAGACCAATAGGTATGGGCGGTAAAGGTGGTGGCATAATGAAGATGACTGAACCACAAGATCCTGTTGAAAGAAATCCTTTAGATAGATATGTAGAGGGTGGCGTTATAAAAGCGTCAAATGGCTTTGCTGGTACTGGTAAATCTGCAGATGATATAATCAAACAGATGGAAGAAAAAGATAAAGCAAAGATAGATGAAAATGCTGATGTAGAGAATATATCAAAAGACGTTGCTACTAAAAATACAGGAGTTGCAGGTAATGTTCCTAATTACACGATAGAGCCTGACATAATACCTTTGGTATCTGATTCTGTAGAACAAGATATTTTAAATTTACAAAAGGGTCTGCAGAAGGAAAGAGCCTTAGATAGGGCTTTAGCTATCGCACAGGCAGGTTTTGGTATTTTAGCATCAGATGCGCCAACTTTGGGTCAGGCAGTAGGTGAAGGGGCTTCTACGGGCCTAGAAGCCTACAGAGATGCTAATAAAAGATATCAAGAAGGTGTTGTTGATTTAATAAATGCTAGAGCAAAGATTGCTTCTGGCAGAAAGAAAGGCAAGTTAACTGCAAGTGATATCATGAGCAATCTTAATAAAACTAGAGAACAGCTTTATGGTAAGCCCGGTGATTTAGGTTTTGTTAAACCAGAACTTGATGATAAAACTAGGAATCAATTAGCAGCACAAGAAAGATATTTGATGAATCTTTTATCAGAGGATTATGGTATAGATCTACCTGTTGCAACAGCCATACCATCTTAAAGGCGTATAAATGGGTACAATTAATGTAAAAAGTAACTTAACTGGTAAAACATACCCTATATTAATAGCTGGTAACAGGCCCACTGTAGCAGAAGACCAATTTATACAAAACTATATTGCTAGAGAAGATGGTGTTTTATTAGAGGCACCAGAAACAGCGGAAGAAGAAGGGAGTCTTATTGATGTCCCTAAAAGTTTTGTTGGAAGTTTTATAAAAGGTTTTACAGATTTACCCGGTGGTATAGCTTCTATCGGTGAAGGTGTTGGAGAAAAATTAGGATTTGATGTTGCACCCGGTGAATCAGGTATAGGAGAGGCTGCACAGAATTTTTCTAAAGGCGCTAGTAGGGCTTTAGCGGATACATTTGATTTTAATGAAAGTCCTTATAGTAAATTTGGTCAAGCAGGTGGTTCTCTTGCCTCTTTTTTAGCAGGTGGATGGGCTGTTAAAAGTGGTTTGGCAGTTGCAGGCGCTGCCCCTAAAATTGCTTCATACTTAGGTTTAGGCACTGTTGCAACACAGGGTGCGGCTTTAACATCACAAGATCAGATGAATAGGATTGCTAATTTTTTAGAAAATGGCGGTGTTATAGACGGTTCGCAAAAAGCAGATGCTGTATTATTAAGCGCTTTAATTGGTACATCAGAGGCAATACCTTTTGCTGCGTTAAGCAAGAGCTTAGGCGCTTCTTTAAAAATTTTAAAAAAAGTAGACAAAAAAGACATAGATGAAGCAGTAAAAACTATAGGCGGCAGAATAAAAAGAAGCATTGGTGTTGGTATTGGAGAGGGTACTCAAGAGTTAGTTGCAGGTATACTTCAAGATTTAACTGAAAAAAATATTTACAACCCAGATGTTCAGGTTGGACAAAGTGCATATGATGATGCCGTTTATGGTGGTGGCGCAGGTTTTGCTTTAAATTTAATATTAGACAGTATTAGAGGCAGAAGAGTAAATCAATACGAAAAGAAACAAAAAGAATTAGATGATGATGCAGATGAAGCTGCTAGAGAAAATGCTAGTATGGCCCAAAATGCAAAAGATTATTTAAAAACCCAAGAAGATAAACAAGTAAAACTAATAGAGGGTCCGGGCCTTGGATTGCCTGCACCCGATGCTCCAATTATCCTACCATCTGGCGATCCTGTTACTGATATAGACAATCAATCAGCAGTTGATGCCCAAGAAAATCAAAAAAGAAAAAATACTGAAGATACATTACAGGCTGCAAGAGAGGCTACAACTCCATATAATCTTGTGAAATTAGAGAGTTTGCCAGAAGATGAAGCGTTTAAAATACGTAAACAAAGAATAGAATTAAAAAAAGGCATACCTGTAGATGATCCTGTAACAATACAAGAATTAGAAGAAGTTGTTGGCCCTGAAGCATCTTTAAGAGAAAAAATTTTACAAAAACCTACTTTAAATAAAGTGCCTGCATTAGAGGAAATATCAGATGCTGAATTAGAAGCAGAGCGCATCACACAAGAAACAAAAGAACAAGTAATAAAATTTCAAGAAAATCTATTAAAACAAAAAATAATTAATAGAGCTGCAGCAAAAAGAGTATATCAAAAACTATACAAAGAAAAAATGCCAGATGATATTGCTGATGGTGCATTGGCTCAAATGTTAGGATCTGGTTTATTGCAGTATGATGGAAAAGGTAGATATTCACCTAGAAGTCAGGTAGATGTAAATTTAGATTTTATTGAACAGGCAAGAGCTTTATCTGAAAGAGCAAGGCAAATAAGAGAAGCTGATGATAGACTAAGAAAGCAAAGAAACATATTTCGTAATGATCCAGTTAATCTTGAAACTAACAGTCAACAATTAGATTTATTACAAAAAAGATATAGTGATATACAATTAGAGGCCTTTAATTTAGAAAATAAAGCTAATCAGGCTGTGCAAGGTCAACAAACAATACAAGCTAGAAGAATAGCTCCTGCACTTGCGCCTAAAAAGGTCTTTGATCAAGCTACTAAAACAAAAGAAACTTCAGAATATGTATTAAAACAAAAGCGTGTTCTTGATGCTCTAAGAGCAGAGCTAAATAGAATAGGATTAACTGATGTAAGGTTAGAAGGTAGACCATTATTAGATGCTGCACAGTTAACAGAAGACCTTTCAAGAGGACAAGACATAGGTATAACTGAAGGCATACAAGAAGTTTCACCTGATGGTAAACGTATCATAGCGTTAGCAATGGAAATATACGATCCTAATATGACTGATGCTGAGTTGCAGGCAAAGTTAGGAAGTGTCATGAATCATGAAATTATTCATGCATTAAAAAGTTTAAATGTTTTTACAGATCAGGAATATGACATATTAAAAAAAGCTGCAATGACAAGAAAATATGTCAAAAGATCAAAAGGCACAGATACAACAAGAAGTTATACATATTATGAAAGAGCCACTCATGCTTATATACGTGATGGTATGCCAAATGAACAAATAGTAGAAGAAGCTATTGCAGAGATGTATAGAGACTATACTGATGGTAAACTTAAATTTGGCGGTAAACCAAAGAGTCTTTTTGATAGAATTGTTGCTTTTTTCAAAGCTATATTTGGTTCGCATGCAGATCAAGGTTTTACACAGACAGAACAAATTTTTGAAAACATAGGTACAACAGAGATAGAAAAGCAGATAGGTAGAAGAGATAGAAAGCCGGATGACCCTGAAACTGTTACTGAGCCACGTAGATCACGTATAATTATTGATAGATTGCCAGATTTACACAGAGGTTCTATAGGACCCCTGCCTATAGCGCATATTGTTAAGTCTAGATATTTACAATCGATAGGTATGCCTAATACACGGCCTGATAGGTATGTGCAAATAAACGAAGAGTTAGCTAGAAGAATAGCCAAAGACTTTGATGAAGCAAAGCATGATCCTACTAATCCAGAAGTAATACAGGCATACAAAGCTATGGCTGATGAAACATTTAATCAGTGGTTATTTATAAAAGATACAGGAATACAAATAGAGTTTATTAAGCCTAATCAAAGTAATCCTTATCCAAAAGGATCTAAAGATTTATTACAAGATATTAGTAATAATCATATGTGGGTGTTCGCCACAGACGATGGCTTTGGTAGTGATGCTATAACGGACCAAGATATAGCAGAGAACCCATTACTACAAACAACTGGTGAAATTATTGATGGTCGTGATGTTCGTTATAATGATTTATTTAGAATAGTTCACGATTACTTTGGTCATGCGCTAGAGGGTGCAACATTTACAGCTAGAGGTGAAGAAAATGCATGGCAGGCACATAGTCGTATGTATACCCCGTTAGCCGCTAGAGCTATGACTACAGAAACAAGAGGACAAAACTCATGGCTTAACTACAGTGATGCTGTTGGGGACCATAATAGAAATAGTAAAAATAAAGCTGAAGAAACAATATACGCAGATCAAAAGATAACTTTACTATCTGATTTTGTGCAAACAGAGGGATTAGCTAATAATATAGAAGGAGCAATAGATGAAAGAGCAATTCGAGAAGATGAACGATTTAGTGAAACAAGAGATGATGCAACTGACCGAGGAAGAGACGCAAGAAGAGATGGAAGACGGAGCGTTATACGAAGCACGATTGAACCGACAAAAGAAAGGAGGGAACCTGAGTTATCTCCGCAAAGGACAGTCAAGTTAACACACTTCTCTCCTGTTGAGGGCCTTCAAAGCATAGATCCTGAAAAAGAAAGGTCTAATCTATTTATGCGGGGAGAAGAAAGGCGAAGAACTTTTGAGGGATATCCTGCTAGAAGTTATTTTGCGGTAAATATATCTGATCCTAATGGTTATAATCCTGAGCAAAATGTTGGGGATAACATATATGAGGTGGATGTACCGTATGAAGGTATGTATGATTGGGAAGCAGACCCAGAAAAATTTAATGACGCTGCAAATGCAGAATTAGAAAACAATAGACCTGATATTGTAGATCCAACTGGTCGTGTAAATTACATAACAACTGCCAAAGAAAGAATGATTAAAGAATCTGGTGCCACAGGTTATTGGATAAATGACCCTTTCCGTGGAACTATGGCGGCTATGTTCTATGAGTTAAGAGTTCCAGAGACTTATCAAGCTAAGAAGTATGATCAGGCATACAAAGATGGTATAAATCAAAAACGTGGCGTTGATGCAAAAAGAACCATGAGATCTAGAACTAGAGTTGTGGGACAAGAACACACAGTAAGCACAAGATTTCCTACAGCTAAAGAAAGAGAAGCAGATCCATCTACTAATTTATTATTTATAAATGGTGATATAATTAAAAATGATTCTAGATTATCTGAACAAGCAGCTAATTTAATTAAAGGATATAATTTATCAGGTAACTCAAAACTTTACGTAAACTTTTCAAATGAAGAAATAATAGAAGATCATATACAGGCTATGACAGATAATATTTTATTTGTTCATGATTCTTATCCTGTGGAATTTAGAGAGAGATCTGCTTTATGGTATGATGGTGCCAGAGATATTGTAGATAGATTTTCAAAAACATATAATTATAGCCCAGAAATTGTCTCTGCTGTTATTGCTGCGCAATCACCACAGAAAGATTGGTACATGAATGTTTCCTTAGCGGAACGTGTATTAGATATAAGTAGAAACCATGGTGATAAACAATTTACTCCAGAGATGATGGAAACTGGACAACGTATTTTTGGTAAGCCTCAGTATAAAGAAGCATTAGATTATATTAGTAATTCAAATAGAAACTCTACAAGTTTAGATGATTTAAACCATTCTTTGCATAAGGCGATGTGGATTAGAATATTTGATGAAACATATAATGATAGGGGTCACAGAATAATAACACCCGAGGGTCAGTTTTTAGATTATGCAAGAAGAAAAGATGGAACAAAGAAATTAACAGGCTGGGGTTCAAATAAGGAAATTTCCTCAGCAGTAGAGGCGTTGGGTTTAAAAGGGGGTCAATCTTTACAGCAAATATCAATATTATTAGGAGATAGACATAAAGTTAGAAGTTTTCATAATAATATGGTTTCACCTATGTCTCCAGATGGACACTCTACAATAGATACACATGCAGTAGCTGTGGCTTTTTTAAAACCTTTAAGTGGCAAGGCAGTAGAAGTTGACCATAACTTTGGTGTTTACACAGAAAAAGGTAGATCAAAAACCTATGGTGTAATACCTAACTCTTCTATTACAGGGTCCAGAGGTATGTATGGGTTAATAGCTGATGCATATGCTAGAGCCGCAGAGCAAAGAGGTATTTTGCCACGACAAATGCAATCAATAACATGGGAGCCAATAAGAGGATTATTTCCAGATACATTTAAAAATCAAAAACAAAATGTTGATAAGATAAATGGAATTTGGGACTCATACATTGACGGTGGATTAACTTTAGACCAAACAAGACAGGAGATAATAAATGCTACCCCAGATGGATTTACGGAACCAAGTTGGGCAAGACCCTCTGATACAATACCTCAATTCAGTAGGGATGCCAGTTACGAGACAGAACTATCTAGACCTTATGTATCCGGAAGGAATACCAGAAATGACAGCGGAATTGGAAGAGATTCTACCGGAGTTCCTGAGACTAGACGCTCAAGAATAAGAGCAACACCTTCTAGTGAAAGACAGAGACAGGCACAACAGAATGATCGTGACATTGCACAGGCTCAGTTAAATATAAGATATAATAATTTAGCAGGTATTTTAGCTAAAGGATTAAAAGTAGTGCCTGAATCATTTTTATTTGGCAACACTAGAGCGCAAGCCGCACAAAAGATAGTGCAAAAATATCAAGACTCTTTTCAACCTGTTGGCGCAATGATGGATGAGTTGCGTGATAAAGGCTACACAATAGCCGATGCTATGGACCCTTATCTAAGAGAGGTAAATTCTTCAGGTATTATAGGAGATAAATTAACTGATTTAGAAGAAACTATAGTTAAACCAACTATTGAAGAAATTAAAAAAATAAAAGTTTCGGATGAAAAATTAACAGAATTAAAAAATGCCTCTGCTAGAGCCGCTGCGCAAGAACAAGGAGAGGGATTAGTTAATAAAACTATAGATTCTTCAATTGATGTTAAGTTAGCTTTAACAGATATATATCTTTACGCTATGCATGCAAAAGAGAGAAATATAGATATAGCAAATCGTTATGCAAGACCTAATGGTTCAGGATTATCAAAGACTGAAGCTGATGTAATATTAGATTGGTTTGACAGTTTAGATCAGTCAAATAAAGATATTTTTCAATTTATTAATAAACAAACTAGAAGAATAGTTAATAGCACTAATAATATTAGATATGAAAGTGGATTAATAGATAAAGCAGAATACGATGAGCATCAAGAAGGCGCTAGATTTAAATATTATGTGCCTTTACGTGGTGATTTAGACATTGATGTTGAGATGAAAGAAGATAGACAAAATACATTACGTAAAACAACTAATTACTTTGGCGCTTTAGGAAGAGAAGACAAAGTGGCCAGAGGTCGTGGTATAAAGTATGCAGAAAATATTTTTGCATCAGTTATTGCACAAAACCAAAGAGCGATAGATAGATCAGAAAGAAATAAAGTAGGTCAAAGTCTTTTAAGATTATTAAGAGGTCAAGAAGAACAGCCTGATGGTAGCACGGCTATAAACGATGCGTTGGCTACAGATTTACAGCAAAATTTTGCAGAAATTACAACTGAAGCAGAGCCTATGGACCCACATCAGATTGCAATAAAAGAGAATGGTCAACAAGTTTACGTAAACTTTTACAGAGAAAGTATGTCCAGATCTTTCAAGCATCATTACGAACCTAAAACACATCATGTTGCATTTAGAACTTTATCTAAATTAAATAGATTTTTATCTAATGTTAATACTTCTTATAACCCAGCTTTTGTTATTCCAAACTTTGCAAAAGACTTGGAAACAGCTTTAGTAAATATACAACAACATGATGCAGAAGGTATTACAAAAGAGATAACCAGAGATGTTGCTGGTGCTATAAATGGGATTAGAAAAGTTTTTGGTGTTGGTGCAAATCCTTTTGGCAAAAGAACACCAGACACATCTAGTTATTGGTCACAAGAATATTTAAAATTTGTAAAGGCAGGTGGCAAGAACGCCACTAATCAAATGGGAACTGTACAAGATCAAATGGAGAATCTTAGTAAGTTGTTAATGGATATTAGTGAAGCTAAAACATTAGGATTTAAAAGAAATGGATTCTTTAGAAAAAAAGGAAGAAGTCTTTTACAGTTTTTAGAAGATTACAATACTGTTATTGAGAATGGTGTTCGTGTTGCCACGTTTACTAATTTGAAAAAAAGAGGATTTACTGATGCTAGGGCTGCCGAAGCAGCTAGGAACGTAACAGTAAACTTTGCTAAAGGTGGTGAAGATAAAGTATTTATGAACTCTTTGTATTTATTTTATAACGCATCTTTGCAAGGTAGTATGGCTATATACAATGCGGCTTATAAATCTAAAAAGGTAAGAAAAATATTAGGTGGCATAATAGTTTATGGATTTTTGCAAGATCAACTATTAGCATTTTTAGACGATCCGTCAGAAGATGATGATCCAATAACTTATGATAAATTAAATGAATATGATTTAGAGCATAATTTAATATTTCCATCTTTTGGTTTAATGGAAGATAAGTTTATAGCAATACCATTGGCTTATGGACTTAATATGCCATTTAATTTAGGCAGATCTCTTAGCCGCTACACACGAGGCGAATATACTTTTGGTCAAGCAGCAAATAGTATTTTTGACACAACTATGGAAACATTATCTCCTTTTGGTGCAATAGAGAACTTTGAAACATACGTAATACCAACTGCTTTTAAACCGGCAGTAGAAATGTATATTAATAAAAATTACAGAAACGATCCTATATACAAAGAAACGCCTATGTACTCAACAACGAATGTTCCTGATGCTTATACACATTGGACAAATACCGGTGCTGTATCTAAATTTATAGTGCAAACTATAAACGATTTAACATTTGGAGATGAAGTAGAAAGTGGTTTGATTGATATATCTCCGGATACAATAGAATATTTTTATGAGTATGTAATAGGAGGTGCTGGAGCTTTTATAGGTAGATCAGCTAATCTAGTTTTTGATGTCATACCGGCTATAGCTTCCGGAGACTTTGAGGGTAATTTACCAAATAGAATACCATTTATTAGAAAAGTTATAAAACAGCCGTCAGATAGAGTAGATACACAAAATTATTTAGAAAAGAGAAAAGAGCTATACACGATATTTTCTAGAATAGATTTGGCAAGAAGAAGGGGTGACCCCGAAACTATACGTAAACTTATCGCTAGGTACGATGACGAGGTTCGTATATATGGTAGATTTAAGGCTTTAGATAACGCAAGAAACAGATTATTGAGACAGATCAAAGAGTTAGAACGAAATCTTCGACTGTCAGATGATGTCAGACAAAAACTTATTAAATTACGTAGAGAACGAATACAAGAGATCATGAGAAAAGGTATTCAGTTAATGAGAAGTGTGGGCATAAGACAAACTGCATGATAGTAGTACAGCTAATTTTACTAGTATATTTGAATCCGTTGAGCTGTTGGAGCATAAGACCAAAAGTTTACGTAAAGTTTTAGTCTAGCTTCCCCGTGCCGGGGAACGACTTTTCATAGTCATTTCTTTTTTATTTTTATTAATTCTTTGAGATACCATTCTGCTTTCAACAAGTCTTCTAAACTACTCTTGTGCTTGTGCCTGTATCTCCAAACATATTTAATTATATTTCCTTGTAGGTAATACTCGTAGCCCTCGCCTAGGGCTGATTTAATGGCATCAATGCACTCTACACTACCTTTGCGATAGTGCTTTGGTCTGTTTACATTGTCTTCATTCTTCATCTAAATAATCCTCTATATCTTTTATCTTGTGTTGATTTATAAATATAGGTGTATCATCTCCAACCCATGCACCTATCGTATTAAAATCAAACCATTCTACAGCCTCTTCTTCACTCCAATTGTTGTCATGCATCAATATCATTATGCACTTGTCATAATCATATAATGCTACTTGCTTTCTACTGAAGGCACTTATGGTAGTGCCAACAAAAGCATCTTCGTATCCGTCAGCTAGTTTCATTTTAGTCCATGCTCCTTGTGATGACAGCTAATGCAAAGCAAGTCACATTTAGCTATTTCTGCTTTTATCTTTTCCATAGAATGGTTCTTGCCAACCAATCTAGAGATATTATCAATCTTGGTGTTAGGGTCTCTGTGATGAAAATGTAGTATGTCCGGATTGTCTTTGTATCCACAAGCCATACACCCCACTTCTTGTTTGTAAGCACTAACTTGCAACCTTTTCTCAGCTTTTCTTCTAGCATTTAATCTGTTACTAGCTTTGTTTTTAAACCTCTCTTCTGCATCGTTCTTTGCTTTCTTTTGGGTCAAATTCATTTCTAAAGAGTTTCTAACCAAAAAACTATCTAAGTCTTTATTAAAATTAGTTTGATTCTCTAGCTTGTCTGCTAGATCCCTTAAATGCTTTGCCAAGTGGTTTAGTTTAATTTGTTTGGATATCTCTTCTTCAGTATAGCCAATAGAAGAAAGAATATAGCCATTGAGATTTTGTTTAACTCCATTCACTTTGCATCGCATGTTTTCTACTTTTTTATCAATTTTCATGTCTGTCCTTTATTCGGCTGCCGACAAATCAGAGTGTGAAATTATTTTAAAATCCTTAATGTCAAAGTGGCAAACCGGCTCTTGATCTTGCCAATCATCTCTATCTGACCTACCACCTTGCTTTACATCAAAGTCTGAAAAGAAATTTATCCAACCGGTAGCATCAGACCAACTCACAATTAAAACAGATTTTGTTCCGGTAACAGATGCCAGACGTCTGGCTTTAATTACCTTAGACAAAGATATTATGTAAGTTGAGAAATCGTGTACTGAGTTCTGTCTACATTTCACTTCAGCAAAACCCAACAACTTTTCATCTCTGTACATGGCATAATCTAATTTATAGGATATTGGTAACTTAGAATAAGACACATCCCATTTTACTGACATGTGTCTTAAAACATTTTTTTCTTTGTCTAGGTTATCTTCCGATTCGTATTTTTTCCTAGGCATAACTTTACGTAACTTTTTCACTACGTTGTTCTTCAAGCCACTTTTTAACCTCTTCTTTACTCCAAATATTCTTTTCTCTTTTTTCAGATTTCATCAGAGGAAATGGCTTTGGAAAGTTTCGCTCTTTGGTATTTACGATCTTGTATACTGATTGTTTTGAAACCATGAGCATATGTGCTAGACCATCAAGTGTAATATACTCGGCATTTTCAACAATCTCGTCTTTAGACCTCTTCCGTGGCATTTTCATCCCCCTTATCCGGAGTACCATCTTCTTTTAACTTAACCATAACAACCATGTATCTAGAGCCAACCCAATCTTTGTGTAACTCAGCCGGAACATCGTTTGGATGTATGGTAAGCCTTATGTTAGTTCCGTTTTTGTCTTGCATCATAGATGTTTTGACAGCCTCGAAACTGACGTTAGGCACATCTGTTTTTGTTGAAATATTATCCATTATAATCTCCCTTAAAATGTTATATCTTCTAATGCAGAAAAGTCCTCTTTTGGCTTTTCCTCTTTTTTCTCTTCATCTTTGTTAGGTGGATCATAGATACTACCTCGTATGGATAAAAAGTTTTTACCACTTTTAGGACTATATTTTTTCCAACCGGCAATATTAAATAATGGCTTTTTAACACCATTTTTCATTTGTTTAACCAAGTCTTCTATTACCTCGTAAGGTAATTCAAACTGTCCGGTATAATCCGGAGATCTTTCAGATCTTTTATTTGTTGCTATGAACAATGTTCCACTAGGTGGATAGTCTTTTTTCTCTTCACTCATTCAACTCTCCTTTTGTTGTGATTTGAGTTTATCTGCCCTTTCTATAAAAGCCTTGGAAACCTCTCCAAAAACATTAGGGTCAAATTCTTTTAGTGCTTTTAAAGCCTCTGCATTAGAGTTCTTAAATCTTCTAAGTTCATCAATATTAGTATCCGGCATAAATGTTAAAAATATCTTTTTAACATCTTCAGCACCCTCTTTTGTAGAAATTCTTTGAACTTTCTCAGTTTTAATATCTGTAACATCTATTGTTTTTTCTTCTTCAGATCCATTGTCCAAAGTTCCACCTTTAATTTCATCCGGTCTTTCTTCTTTAAATGCATCTGCCTCATCCTCTGCATATACATCGCCATGAAGACCAACTAACTTTAATATCACTCTATCTTTGGCTCTTTTTTCAGCCATAGCATATGGATAACTATTCTTATTGTTGGATGGAGATGCCTCTCCAATAGACCATTCTGATTTGTCTCCCATAGTTCCGGTGACAAGTAAACTGACAACTTTTTTTTCAGAATTACATTCTAAAATTGTTGGCTCTTTAAAAACTATTTTTCTGTGTACAGCAACTTTTTCTAATGCTTTATGCAGTAACACGTAAGTACCATGACAATTCCAACCGGCTTGTTTTGGTGTCATGCCTATTTCTCTCAAGGTATCTGCTACCTTTTCCGGTATATCACTTTTCATCTACTAACCTTTCTCCTCTGTAGAAAATATTTCTGTCCTTGTGCTGTCATAATGTGAGGTCTTGAGAAAGTTTCTTTGGAATGTAGTTTTCTTTATTCCGGCATCCACTCTTTCATAGGTTATCAATTCTTGTGTAATGATATCGCCTTTGTTCTGTGGAAAAAAACTTTCATCTAAAACCTCGTTTATTCTGCACAATCCATTTGTTGGTAAGTAACATAAATCAATTCTATCACTCATCTTACATACCAAACATTCTATCAACGAACTCGTTGTATTTCTTACCCACATGATTAAACCATCTAACCAAGAAAAACTGTTTAATAGGTTTGCCCTTGTTGGTAGCCTCTGCTATGTGATCAGCTATTAAAGATGCATCCTTTTTTCTCGTTCCGGATATCTTTGGCTTTAATTTAACAAAGCCACTTTTCTTAACTTTTCTGACTACTTTTTTTTCTTTTTGTTCTTTCATTTTTACCTCTCTTTATATTGGTTACAAAAATCAGCAACTGAACAATAGTTGCCACAACGTGTGTACTCGCCACCACGAAACTCTAATTCCAAATCTGATTTTTTGACATATGCTTTATCAGTTTCATTATGCCAATCCATGTATTTGATAGCCTCTCCCTCGCTATCAAAAACTCTTAATGCTCTTTTCTGACCTTTTTTCTTTACTGCCCAAGTATCGTTTTTCTTCCATGTCTCTTCATCAGAACAGAATGGAAGTTCTTCATTTAAGTCATAATTAACTTGAGCCTCTTGATGTAATGATAATCTATCTGATACGTATTTGTGTGCCACCTCATCATCCCACATAGGTATATCAACAAATACTATTGGTGCTTGAGGGTAGTTCTCTTTTTTCTCAGCATCTCTTCTGTTCCAATCTCTGAGGATTGCACATATTTTTAAAGCACCAACTTTATGCTGAGTAAATTTGTGTTTGTCTCTGCACAGCCAAGCATAACAATTAAGCTGTCTTTCCCACTCTATCTTTCCATAAATAACTGACCAAACAGATGTAACCTTATAATCAATTATTGTTGAAACCCCATTTACTATTTCTTGTCTATCCAAAGCACCGGATATAATCCAACCATTTAATTTAGAATATAATCTCTCCTCTGTAATTATATCTTTTGATGGATTTGATTGTTCTAAAACTGAATGTACAGCAGTTCCAAATAATGCCCAAACCATATCAACAGCATCTATTTCGATGTCTTCTTTGTAGACATCTTTCATTATTCTAACTCTTGGACTATCGATTAGTGACGTTACTGATATGTCGGCTTTACCTTTACTGTATTTGTCGTTTATGGCAAAGTCTACAAAAGGTTGTGGCATACCAAACTTATTGGTAATTTTCATATTTTTCTCCTATTATGCTACAATAAATATATATACAGGTAAAATAATGTCAATACAAATAAATAAAAGTTTTAATTTTATAGTTTATGGAGAACCGGCATCCAAGGCAAACTCAAGAAAAATAGTCCATTTTGGTAAAAGAATGGGAGTTATAAAATCTCAAAAAGCTAGGGATTACGAAAAAAATTTTGCAGAGCAATGCCCTCAATTAGAAAATCTTATTGAAACAAATGTGAAAGTAGAGTTAATTATATACTATGCATCAAGAAGACCGGATCTAGACGAGAGTGTTGTTCTAGATTGTATGCAAGGAAAAATTTATGTTAATGACAGACAAGTCAAACAAAAAATCGTTTATTGGGGGTTGGACAGAAACGCACCACGAACTCACATCCGAATCTCGACTTTGGAAACATGTGATTTGCCAAGCGATTTCTGATTCATATCTTGGAAACAAAAGACAAAAACTTGCTGTAGGTCAATGGATTGTATCAGATGATTTTATCATGGTATGTGATTTAAGTTCTTTAAATTCTGATAGAATGGAAAAATTAATAAAAGAAATATTAACTAGTAAGCCGGTGGTGGCTAGATATTTAGGGGAGAAACTTAGAAAGGTAATTCAAAACAAAACATGCAGTATGTAATATTTATAAATATATAATATATAAATTATATATATATAAACTTCTTTAATATATTTATAAATATTAAACTTAAATTTTTTTGTTGACGATTTCTTTGTTTTAAAATAATTATGAATTGTGTAGCAAGGAGATTAATATGGAGATAAAACACTCACTAAGAAGTGTTGCCTACAAATTAGGAGATGGGCAACACAAGGCAATATGCCCATTCTGTTCCCATACAAGAAAAAAAAGAGAGCAAAAAACATTATCGTTAAAAGTACACGATGATGTGATTATGTATTACTGTTGGCATTGTGGGGAAGATGGTGGCATAAAATTTAACGATGAAAATATGGCGAGGAGAAAATCTGTGAAAGAGGAAAAGGTTGTAAGCATCAATAAGAATATAGCTGATAAATGGTTTGGCATTGGAGAGAGTAATGATTGCTTAGAATACTTAAACAGCAGAGGAATATCTAAAGAGACAGCAGAAAAAGCCGGTTTAAAAGTTACAAAACAATACATTGGATCAATTAAAAAAGAGACAGATTGCTTAGTTTTTCCGTATCAAAACGAAAACGGATTGTATCATTTTGCAAAAGTAAGATCTTTTCCGGATAAAGGTTTTTCTAGCTTTGGTAAAGCAGATAAATTTTATAACGTAGATAATGTAAACAAAGACGAGGACATAATTATTTGTGAGGGAGAAATGGATTGCCTATCATTTATGGAAGTAGGCTACACAAACAGTATTTCAATTCCTCATGGTGCTGTTTTAAAAGTTGTTGATGGCAAAATAGATCCTCGTGATGACAATAAATTTAAATTTATTTGGAACTCAAAAGATAAATTAGATAAATGCAAAAAGATAATAATAGCTATGGACAACGATCAAGCTGGACAAGCTATGGAAGAAGAAATTGCTAGGAGAGTTGGCAAAGACAAATGTTTTAAAATTGTTTATCCAAAAGATTGTAAAGATGCAAATGAGATATTAACAAAACATGGTAGGGATAAATTACAAGATATTGTAAAAACTTCTATACCATATCCGGTTTCAGGTTTATACGATGCAGAACATTTTTACGAACAAGTTGATGAGATTTTTGTGAATGGTGTTGGTAGTGGAACAAGCACCGGATATCAAGATGTGGATAAGCTATACACAATTGTTGAGGGTCAATTAACAGTTGTTACCGGTCATCCATCATCCGGCAAATCAGAATTTGTTGATCAGATAATGATAAACATAGCTAAACAAAAAGGATGGAAATTTGGTATTTGTTCTTTTGAAAACGAGCCAAGAATACATATTGCAAAGTTAATTAGTAAATACGTTGGTAAACCATTTTTTAGTGGCATTACACCTAGAATGACTACACACGAATTAGAGAGTGGTAAAAAGTTTATATCTGATAATTTTTGTTTTCTCTATCAAGCAGATGGTTCGCTATCCACGTTGGACAGCATATTAGAAAGACTTAAAACTGCTGTATTAAGATTTGGTATTAGAGGCTGTGTTATAGATCCCTACAACTATATAGCAAAAGATATAACAACATCTGAAACTGATTGGATATCTGATATGCTTACAAAACTAAGGGTATTTGCACAAGCACATGGCATCCACATATGGTTTGTTGCTCATCCAACAAAGATGGTTAGGAAAGAAGATGGAACTGTGCCACCTCCAAAAGGATACGATATTGCCGGTTCTGCTAGTTTTTTTAGTAAATCAGATGTAGGATTAACTGTGCATAGACCTAATCCATCTCAAAGTAATGTTACTGAGATACTTGTTTGGAAATGTAGATTTTCTTGGGTTGGTGCTATTGGGGAATGTGAGTTAGAATATGACAGCCTAACATCTAGGTATAATAAAATATCTGATGTTGCTGAAATGCTAAAGCCAAAGAAAAGCGATAAACAATACGACAACTATTATGAACCAAAAGAGTATAAAGACATCAGTTTCTAAAAAAAGTAAAAAAAATTACGATGAGTTTAGAGTATATGATGGACAACATACTGCAAAAGCAGAGTTTGTAGGCAATACCAATAAGGCTAGAATAAAGATATTAGATCAGACATGTTTAGACCGGCTACTCATGCATGATAGTATATCATTAGCAAATTATAGAATAATGGATAGACTTTATTCTGATTATTGCAAATCCGGATTTGTTGGAGTTAGGGCATCAAATTACAATCCTAGGATCGAGGCTACACACGAGGGATTGAGCGAGAAACATATGATGATAAAAAGAAAAGTTATGGATTGTTTCTCTTACGTAAAAAAAACTGGAAACAAAACAGCATATAAAATTTTTAAAAAAATTATACACGATGAAGAAATCACGAAATGGGAAAATGAATGGATTGCTGTGGATGGGAACTTTGATTTTATATGCAATCACGTGGAAAAGTTTTATAAATTTTGGGGAAATAGTTGACTAATGCTTTGGTGGCACTTATTAATTAAGTGTGAGTATTATTTCTCATATACTATTATGCTACACACAAAGAGCCAATCATCTCCTCGATTGGCTCTTTTTTTGTGAAAACTTTACGTAAAGTTTTAGTCTGTGGTTGTAGGGGGCAACACAAGAGTAAATTAATCATATAAATAAGTGTTGTTTGGTTCAGTTTCCCACCTATAAAATATGTGATCATCTATTCTTGTAACGTATGTTTTAGTTTCTGCCCAACTAGGATTAACGTAGTCAGCATGATAATGTGTCGCTCCCTCAACAAAATCACTTAAATGTTGATTATAAACACCATTGGCAACATGCATGGCGTCTTCCCATGCTTTAGTTTCTATTGGTTTGTCGCTTTTACCATCGCAGTACCAACTAAATTGACACCTATTTTTAATGGGAAAAGATGGTTTCCATTTGTAGGTTTGACCTTGTTTGACTACCTCACAAACTGTATTGGGATATCTTTTATCCTTAACTCTATTCATTACAACTTGTGCGACAGCCACTTGCCCTAAGAAACTTTGATTTTTAGCCTCATGATACACGTTTAGTGCGAGACAAATTAATGATGCAGTTAGCATTTTAAAATCTCCTATTAATCTTCAAATTGACTACCACCTCGCATATGTTGGATGGTGGATGTTGATACACGATTTACTCTTCCATAATCTTTTTCACGAATGGCTCTAGGATCATCTTCAAATCTTTCATCCTCTCCTAACTCCTTTGGTGTCATTTTGGAATTACGTTTGTAGAGGTCACGTTGTAAATCTACTATTGAATTACGATATCGATGACCTTTAGATCTACCTTTTAGTTTGCTATATGTTGTTGTCATGTGAATTTCCCCTTAATAAGCGAATACTCTTCGTACAGAGCATCTAGGTTAATTTGGTAGGTTTCATACAGAGAGGTCTGCCAACCCCTCTGTATGAGGCTCTGAGAGCCTTTTTTTATGTGCTTAAACCTCGCTGGATAACGAATGGAGGTTTTATCGTGAACATAGCACATATTTTGTGGCTTTCCGTACATTAACTGAACCATTTTTAAAGAGACCTCAGTTTTGCCCACAATACAAGTGCAATAAAATATTTGAGGGAACACGTATCTAGGGATGTACAGCATTGACGTATGGTTAATGCATAAACCAAAGGCATCCACTTTTGCCCACATTATGGAGTGGTCTCTCCCCCTATTCTTTAAAATAGATACTGTAAAAACTTACAAGTATCATTGTTAAACCAATTGATCCTATAAATAACGTAAACAGTATGCCCTCTACACTCTGCATATAATATCCATTAGGATCAGACAAAGTAACTAATGACATAAGCATAACACAAATGCCCAAGAGAAATAATAATATTCTATCTAATTTATCCATTATATTTCTCCTTATCTTCTTGCCAATCTTTTAGCTCTTCTTGCCAATCTTTTATCTTTTCTAAAAGATTGGTTGCACACTCGTATCTTCCATCAAGTATGCCAAGTTCATGTCTGTCCGGCTCAACATCATGAGTTGGATGAGATTGTCTGACATCAGAGATTTCTCCTCTAAGCCAAATATTGATATTTCTTATGAGTTTTGAATATCTCTTATATTCCTCACGTTGTTTTTGCTCGTAATAATAATATGAATGTGGATCATCCATTATCTTTCTCCCATTTTTTAATTAAATTTTTTAATTGCACAGCCATTTCATATCGACCATCAAGAATGCCTAGTTCTCGACTATCAACATCGTCCTCATGGCTGTGTGATTTATAGGTTTTTATCTCTGAAGATATTTCTTTTTTAATCACA
>MDTC01259684.1_pt1 | contig 27157 bp, 24 predicted proteins | sample 811181 | NCBI WGS metagenome assembly MDTC01 (sample SAMN05326644, study PRJNA326480) | marine metagenome | isolation source: seawater | place: Pacific Ocean: North | collected 2011
AAGATGAAGAAGAAGAAAAAGATGAAGAAGAAGAAAAAGATGAAGAAGAAGAAAAAGATGAAGAAGAAGAAAAAGATGAAGGTATTGAAGAATTAGAGAAAGTAGATATTAAAGGTTTACCTGACCTTGAAAGGGAAATGTTTGGGACACCTTATGATGGGAAAGAGAAAAAAGAAAAAAAAGTTAAAAAGGGTGGAGATAACACTATCAAAAGAATTGCTGTGAAGGAATCATTTTTCTAAATATTAAAGAAATAATCTGAGAAAGATAATAAATGACAATGAACTTAATTTATATGGCTAAACCAATTTATGGAGGCTGGGTTACTTTTACATCACATTTATGTTTAAAATATAATTGTGAATTATTTAAAATTGGAAAAAGAACAGAAGCGAAGAAGAGAAAGTATGGGTATGGGGTTGATTACCGAAACTTAGAGATAAAAGAGATTGTTGAATTAAAGAATAAAGTAATTACAGCGGTTGATAAACACTATTGGGAATACTTACATTTGTTTCCAAAGGGAACGATGTTAATAATTCACGATCCGACGGAATTGAAAGGAAAGAACAATCCTTTGTTATCTATGCTTGATCATTTCAAGATAATAACAATACGGAAGACGGTTCAAGAATTCATAAAGAATGAGTTTGGTATTGATTCGGATTTTATTATTCATCCATTTTATGATTATTTGAAAAGTGATGAAGTTTCGGATTATTATTCTGTATCCATTTCACGGATTGATTTCGATAAGCATACAGATATTATTTTAAAAGCGAATCAATTAATTACAGATGAGAATAAGAAAATACAATTATTTGGTGCTGAGAATCGGTTGTATGTTCATCATAAATTAAAAGATTTGGATTTTACAGAATACTGGAAAGGAAAATATCCGAAAGAATTACCCATGAAATATCAAAACAAGGACTTATTGAATGATTGTAAATTTGTAGTTGATATGTCGATAATTAAAGGAGATGGTGGGGGAACTCAATATACATTTTTAGAAGCAATCTATCATGATTGTGCATTGATTCTTCATAAGGAATGGGTTGAACAAGGAGATTTATTTCGTAAAGATTTCAATTGTTATGTTGTTGGATATACTGATAATATAGAGAAAGAAATTGCTGATATTATTAATTCTCCACTTGATGATAAATATGAATCAATTGTTAACAATTCAAAAGAAATAATCCAATCACATATAAATGTTCAATGGTTTTAGAGAAGAGGCCAATCTATTAATATATTGATAATAGTATATGAGCGTTGATTATAATTCACAAGAAAGAATAGATCAAGCAATAGATTATTTAGAAAAGGCGAAGAGGCAGACAGATAAAAGTCAAGCAAGAGAATTATATAAATTAGCAAGTGATCTATCAGGATTAAAAATAAATAAAAGAAACATACAAGAAAGTCTTGATTTCCTCAAAACCAAATCAAGAAGAGCACCAACTTATCAGTCCGTTGCTTCGGAAACACCAAACCATGAAAAAGCATATAATCAATATCTATCTCATGAATCACATTACGGCAAAGATTTTTGTGGAACTATTGAGAAATTAATTAATGATTTATCTCAAAAAATAAACAGTTTACATTCCTATTTATACGGTAACACTATTACAGAACAAGGAACATTTAATGAAAAGCTGAATGAAATAAAAGAAATTGAAAAATTACATAAACAATTACAAAAAGTGGTAAATAAAATTCCTCAAAATAAGACAATTACAGATTATAGAGAATATTGTCGAGAGATAATTGAAAACTATCGCTTAACATACTTTCGAATGATTGAAGATTTAAAACAACGATTAGAATTAATGACAGAGGAGATAGAGGATACAAAAGATATAACTAGTCATAAAAATATTATTCATCGATATCATAGTGATGGTTTTAAAATACCCCCAATATTTAAAACACCTACAACAACTGATTATTTTACTAGTTTTAAGGATAAATTAGATACTATTAAACGGCAACAATCATCAGATATAACAAAAATTATATTAGGAGTTAAAAATAGAGGAAAACAGAAAGCGAGAAAAGAAGGGGAATTAAATGAACCTGCTGAACAAGCTAAAATTATAGCAAATACTATTGAATATGATGAAGATAGTGAAGAACCCCATCAACAATCATTGAGACCCCATAAAAAGAAGGGTGAGACAAAATTTAATAGTTGTTACGGAACTAAACAACCGGTTTCTTTGGGAAGAATAAAATTTGTTTGTAGCAATGAATGGGAACATGTAGTCCCAAGCTTATTACAATTAATTATAAATGGACTACCTTCACAGCTGCGCAACAAAGCGGGCGATCCTTATATTAATATGTCATTAGCACTGACAAAGATATTTGAAAGTCTTGATCTCGATTTCCCAGAGGGATGTTATAAATTATTTGAAAAATTATGTATTCAGGCACAAAATAGAATGTTATTATTATCATGTATGGCGTTTAATCAAGCAAAATGTAGTTTAATGTTATATGATGTAAAATATGAAAATGTAAATGGTAATCATATTATTCAATTGAGTGTAAATAAAAAAATTGCTAAGATAGTTTATGAACATATGATAGGAACAAAAAATCTTATATCAATAATTCGATGTAGCGGCGCGGCGAAATATAGATTTAATCAAGAAGAAGTAAAACAAAGTAATAGAAATAAAAGAAAAAAAAGAAAAGATCCCCTGTATTTACCTTTATCAACCTTCATGAAGAATTTAAAAAGGGTTGCTGATAATTATAATGAGTTTTTACAAGGAAATGGTGGTTTAAATGGTTTAATTGTTTTTGGTTGTGGTAGCATTTACAGTTCATTTTTAGCTTACAATAGTATAAGTGGAGAGCAAGAATATAAAAGATTACAAGCAAACCCCAATGATTTACCGATAATCTATCATTTAGCAAGATCTCAAATAAATCTTTTAAAAAGTAAGACACCTGAAATAATACAATTGGGCAAAAATTTAGGATATGTCTCACTTCCGACGACAGCTGCCGCTCCGACAGCAGCAGCAGCCGCACCGGCTAGCCGCAAGCGTGCGGGCGAGGATTCATCCCCATCCGGCTTTACAGGGCTAGCGGCCAAGCGGGCCAAGGCAGCCGCGGGTGGATCATCTGATCCTTTTTCTTTCGATGAACCAGATGAACCATTTGATGTATTCAAACCTGGTAATTTACCAATAGAATCCATTGGTAATTTACCAATGGATTCTATTGTATATAATAGACAGAACTTGGAAAACAAGAGTATTAATAAAGATGTGGAAATTATAAGGGGATGTTTAACTACAATACTCCACTTGTGGGGAACAGGAGAAGGATTAATTAATAACGGTTATGATACGGTTACAAGTAATGACACAACGTATTCCCCTATAAATGAAAGGGACATGACACTTGAATCTGTTTCCTCTTTTACAGGTGGTTCAAAAAGAAGAAAGACAAAGAAAACAAAAAGAAGAAAGACAAAGAAAACAAAAAGAAGAAAGACAAAGAAAACAAAAAGAAGAAAGAGGAAACCGAGATCTCGTAGTCGACGGAGATCTTAGACCCTTCGTCAAAAGTATAAAAAATATATTTTAAATATTATTAGTATATAAATGGAATCTATTACATGTCATCTAAAACAAAAAAGTTCTGTTAAACCATCAGAAGAAGAAGTGAAGCTTCGTGAAACGCTCGCTAATAAATATGATCCAAATAAAAAAGAACCCCAAAAGGAAGCGACAGATTCACAAGTTAAGATGGACATCGAAGGTCTGACAGAAAATAATTCTGTATTGTACTGGGCGTCAGGGGAAAGTAAATCTTCCACTGAGATAAAATCAGAGAAACAGGCTTATAAAAAGGGAAATCATGGAATGGTTAAAACCAATGAAGATGGAGAAGCAACATTCTTCTTACATTGTCCCCAACCTTATAAAGTAGGTAATGTCACGTATCCAAGACATGTTCATTATGTGGAGATGAATCAAGAGGAAGATAAATGGTCCGAAAAAATAGAAACCTGTGAAGTCACTTGTGACATTGGAACAGAAAGACTGTATAAGATTATTGAAGCGAAAGATCATGTAATTATAAATGCACTTGAAGAAACAAGGGAAATGATACCGGGTTCAATTAGTATGCCTTATATCCATTATGAAGATGAGGAAAATGTGAAAAAGAAGATCATATTAGAATTAAAGAAAGCTATCCGTAATAAGAAAGAACTACAGAAAATGAAGATATATGATATTCCAATTATTGTATATTGTGCATCCGAGGATTGTAATGCATCAAAGAATCTTAGCGAACTGTTACATCAAAATGAGTTTACAAATATATCAACTTATTCGAAAGGGTTAAAAGGATGGAAGAAATCAAAACTAAAGAAAGAATGTGATAATGAAAAGGAAGAAAAGGAAGAGAAGAAAGAAAAGAAAGAGAAGAAAGAGAAGAAAGAAAAGAAAGAAAAGAAAGAAAAGAAAGAAAAGAAAATGTTTCAGTTAGATGTGGACGAAGAGATCTTAATTTACAACAATCAAAAATATGTTCATGATCTTGATTCAAGGCAGGTTCGTCAAGATGATAATTTAATTGGTGAATGGAATGGAAAAAAGATAATTAATCAAGATGGAGGGGAAGGATTAGACAGAAACTTAGAGCGATTAAAACAAATCTTACAAGGTGGAAGTACTTCCGGTAACTTTAAAAAAGATGGTATTTATCTTTGTGAAGGTGGTGCTCCTGCAATTCATCCGGGTAGAAGAGGCTGGGGATGGACGTTTTTTAAATAAATTTGAACTCTAATATAAATAATAGAAGATATTATAATGGAAGAAAATACTATGATCATGACGAAGGATAGAAATGAGAATAGTATTCACATAGAAGAAATATCCCCTCTTTCGGAAAATATAAATAAGAAAGAAAAAGAAGACAAAGCGAAAATAGTCGTCAAGAAAAAAAAAATCAAATGCACATTCTGTAAAAAGAAATGTTCAATGATCCACTTCGATTGTATGTGTGGTGGTGTATTTTGCATAGAACATCGGTATACCCATACTCACAATTGTAAATCAATCAATGAGAAAAAAGAATCATCAAAGGAACTTCTTGAAAAAAAGAATCCAAAAATGGATTCAGTAAAAATGACCTATATTTAATTATAAAGTATCGCAGGATACTTAGCAATTAAATTGGCTTTCATTCTATGGATTGTATTTGTTTTGTTATTTAATTTACGATACAAAATGCGGTTATCTTTTACAAATCGTTGATATTCTTCATTCTTTTTTATTTCGCGAATATCACTTTTAATCTGTTTTAATTCTGATTCTTTTGTGGATATTTTCTGGACATTCTTTTTTAATTTGTCTTGATTATCTTTCCGACTTTGCTTTTTTAAAACTTTGTATCTTTCATCAATATAGAAGTTTGCGTGCCAAGGATCGTAATAATTGTAATAAAAATTATTAGTTATAGGAGATTCCATACAACACGGACAGGAACCATTATTTGATTTTCGGAACCATTTCATAATACAATCTGTGTGGAATGTGTGTTTACATTCTAATTGATAAGTATTGTTTTTATTTGTAAGTGGGGCTAAACAAATTGCGCACAATTCTTCTGCTGCCATTACTTATAATTATTATGGAATTTTTTTAAAGCATTTTGAACACGGTTAGGATTCATTTGCATTGTTTGAATCAAGAAATCAGACAATCCTTGAATATCTCTATTTGATTGTTTTACATCTAATGAGTGAACATCTAACTTACCACGAAACAATAGGAAATTATCTCTTGCAAGGTTAAATTGGTTAATATAATCGTCTGGAAAATCATAATTGGTCCCTTCGATTATTTTTTCGATTGTATTGTATTTCTTGAATAATTTCAAAGCAGTTATATTCCCAATTTTAGGAACAATTGGACAATAATCACAACCACAGAGAACACAGAAATCAATAAATTGTTTATAATCCATTTCAAAACCCTCAATCACTTTATCATAATCAAAGATTGAGATAAGATCCTTACGTTTGATAGAACGATCAACACACCTACGGATTAATTTAGGACATCCATAAGCCATAGTATCCATGTCTTCTGTGAGGACGTAATCAACAAAACCTACTCTACATAATTCACTTGCATATGCTTCACCTTCTCCAACCTTTGGATGAATATACGCGATTCCCATAAGTTGAAGTAATTTCTTAACATCATCAATCATTTCTTTTGTTAGACGAATTGATGATTTCTTGTATTTTTCTTTTTCTTCTTGTGTTTCAGCTTTTTCAGTCAATTCTTTTGCTTTCTCTGATTTTTCCTTCCTCAAAGTAATACATTCTTGTTTATTATCAGGTGGTTTTCCATCAAATACAAATAATAGTTCTATATTCAATGAAATATAATTCATAATTTTATAAAAGAGCCCTATAATATGGTTTGTTACTCTTCCTTCATTATTCTTATAAATTTTAGATTTATTTAAAAGTTGTTGATAAATAATTAAACTAGCATCAACAGCTACTTTTTTACCTGAAAGTTTATGAAGGTTCTCTGACTGAATTGATTCAGGTGAATATCTTTGAATGCTTTGTGTCAACGATTTAATACCCATTAAATGGTTCACTTGTTTTTATAATAGTACTAGATTATCTTTCAAATTTACGTTTAAATAGAATTATTCATTCAATAAACGAACTATTTCAAGGTTTGATTGATTCAATTGTTCTTCGGATAGGTTTAAAAACCATGCGTATTCATTATTATTAATGAGTTGATTATAGGGTATTGTTATTGCTAAATGTTCTTTCTTATTCTGAAAGTGAATGGGTTGTTTATTAAGGTAATCATCTACTGTTAGTTTATTCATCATATTATCATGTGTCCCTACTGTTTTCGAAGAATAATATTTATTATTATATTCACCTTCTATTAAACATTCAGAAAGAATATCAGAACTATTCCGGAATGTATCGTTGAGTAATTTTTCTTTGTATTTCTTTATAATCTCCGAACCCTTCGGTGATCCTATAATATAAGTATCGGGATATAAATCGCTTTGTGAAGCTGAAACAGGTGTTGAAGATCCAAATGTAACGATGTCATGTAGATATATTTCACGAAGTGGTTCTGTTAGATCGTATGCAATTGTCCCGGGGGAAATACATAATCCACCATAATTGTCTAATATATGGGCAAATAATAGATCCACTCGTTTCTTCAATGATAAAGGCGATGATTTACCCATTGGGATTGAAAAATCGGGTAAATATTCATGGATATTGTACGGGTGGAGGACATTTACTTTAAAATTAATCCTATCAATACATTTCCTGAAATAAACAGGTAATTCCATTGATTCATTTAATAATTGAATCTGTTTCGGAGTATTCTCCAATTCAATATATGTCCATACTTTGTATGTACTTAATGGGTTCGTCTGTTTAATGGTATTTATAAGTAATGTATTTATATTATGTGTTAATTTATCTTCCTTTATATCGCAAATGTGCAATAAAATCAAGAGACCTATGATAGATAAAATAATTGTTTTCATTATAAATAATACTTACATATTATTTATGTTTTCTTACTATAAATAATATATAGTGGAAATAATATAGTGAAAAATATAATATTATGGGATTAAATGAAATAATAAAGAATATCTTAACAGAAATAGCTGGGGAAATAAAAAAAGAAGATAATCAAATATATTTAAAAAATGAAATCTTAAATCCTTTGGTAAAGGAGATCATTGATGAACTCTATCCTTATTTATTAAAATTAATTATTGCAATCATACTTATTCTATTAGTGTTAATAATAACAATTATTCTAAATCTAAAAGTAATCCTTAAAAATGAATAATCTTTATAAATTATTTTATGTGAACTATATAATGAAAGTTTTTAAAGATTATCCAGATTTTACACCAAATGTTTCTCCGGAACAAGTCTTACGAAAAGGATCATTTGGAGGGACATATTTTAGACCTATATACTCATCTGTTACTGGAAAAAAACATACGTCTAAAAGTGTTATTCAAGAATATCCGAAATCATGGTTCAAAGGTTATGATATTCATAAAAATGTAATATCAAAGGATTATGATAAAAAAATCAATAAATATGGTGTAAAATGTGGTTCCTCACTTGAAGATTGGGAAAACAAAGGCTGGATCACTAAGCAGGACCCTTATGGGTGGTTTCAATGGTATTGTCGCTTTTATAGAGGGCGAAGGACAAAAGATGACCAAAGGCAAATCGACCGATGGAAAAAATTAGCAGGTCCGAATGGACGATTCCGAACTCGATTAATGAACATGCTTATCCGTGAGAAAAAAGCCTTCAACGACTATACAATTAGTCCTGTTATTCGTCAAGTCTTGCTTCATTGGGGATATGAATTAACAAAGCGAGATCTTACAAAATACAAATCATCCAAAAAATAATTTTAATCGGTGTTTACTTTCAAGTAGGTAAAACTTATTGTATATTTTATAAAACTTCTCAATTATCTTCTTATCCATAGAATACTGTTGAATAAAGTTCATAAGTATTGATTTATATTTCTGTTTTTCTGTTGTCGTAAAATACATATAAAAACAATAATAAAAACATGATAATAAATTATGATTTTGATTATAATTATTCAATAACTTATGAGTGTGTGTATATATGATTGACTTGCTAATATAACTAGTATATTGAACATCACCTACTTTAACGTGACTCAACCTTAAAAGCAATACAGGAGACATTATGGAATATGTTATAATATTTTCATATAAATTCCAATTGTTATTTGAATGAATAAACGTTGAATAATAATCCCCGATACAATTCAGATAATATATCTCTTCAATAATTAAATGTTTTTCTTTTTGGGATAGTTTCTTTTCTTTTGACAACCATTTGGAAAAGTTATCAAGTATATTGAGACTAATAATAGTATAATCAGAATAACTTTTTTTATATATATCATCTATTGACGAATGAAGAATATTTTTTGTATAGTCAGTTATTTCGTATTCTGTCTTATCATATTCGAGAAGGTTTTTCATATCATTTTGATGAAATTGTAGATTGGTGAGAATACTATTAAAATTATGATACGATTTATAAATTAATGTATTTATTTGTTGTTCTGTTATATGTTGATCCTTACCAAGGATAAAATTATAAATGATGTATTTTTCTTGTTCAAGTGTATAATTTAAATATAGTTTACATGATTTTTGATACAATGAACGTATCTGTTTGTTATCATTTGAATTAATGATATAGATAATCGGATGATTGTTTTTTTGTTTTGCGAAATTCATTATGGATTTAAAAAGAGCTTTATCATGTTGAAGAATATATGTAATATCATCAATAATAAGAGCTTTATAGACATTACTATTCTTTTGAAACATCATAGAAATACTTTTTTTGTACAGTGATTCTTCGATATAATCTTGAAATGGTAATTTCTGCTTACAAAATTGAATATCAACTGTTAATAGTGTTCTCTCTTTTAATATGAAACGAGCAATACTTGATTTAAATGTTCCTTTTTGACCACAAATAACTAATGGACAATTAAGATAATCATGTTGAACCCACTGAGTTATTTTATCTTTCTGATGAGATACATTCAGAATATATTCATACAATTCTTCTTTTTCCATGATCCGTTAAGATAGAATTAATATTAATAATATATATATATATTAATGTACTATACAGAACTATGTTGTGGAATAGTTATTCTTATGATTCTATTATTTATGTTTTTAATGTTTAAATACAAACAGAAGGAAACAGTTCAGTTATTACCGGAAAATAGAATTCTTTTTGAAAATACATATTATATTAATTTAGAACACCGAACTGATAGAAAAGAAGAATCAATTCGTGAATTAACTAAGTTCGGAATTACAAATCCAAAACGATTGAATGCAGTGAAAGATACAATTGGAGCGATTGGTTGTTCGAAATCACATTTAGCAATTTTAAAAGAAGCGAGACAAAATAATTGGGATTATGTGGCAGTATTTGAAGATGATGTGGAGTTTTTAAATCCTGGGGAAACAAATCAAAAATTAAATAAATTATTAAAATCAGGTATTGATTGGGATGTTATTTTGTTAAGTGGTAACAATTATAAACCCTATGATGTTATTAATGATGATTTATATAGAGTTAAAAATTGCCAGACAACAGCAGCTTACATAGTGAAACGTTCTTATTATGATACATTAATTAATCAATGGGAAAAAGGATTAGAAATGTTAATCAAAACCAAAGATGAACCCAAATATGCATGTGATCAATATTGGAAGGAATTACAACAGAAAGATACGTTTCTGCTAATCGTCCCGATGACAGTTGTTCAGCGTGCAGATTATTCTGATATAATTGGAGGACAAGTTGATTATGGATCGATTATGCTTGATTATAAATGAATTAAAGTATTATAAATGAATTAAAGTATTTAAAAATTATTCATATATCTTATGTATATTTATGGTTGCGATTGGTATTGATTTAGGAACAACATACAGTTGTGTAGGGTGGTGGAAAAACAATCGTTGTGAAATTATAGCAAATGATCAAGGGAACAGAACAACCCCTTCTTATGTGGCATTTACAGATAAAGAAAGACTAATTGGAGATGGAGCTAAGAATCAATCATCTGTTAATCCTGAAAATACTGTATTTGATGCGAAGAGACTCATCGGTAGGAAGTATGATGATCCTACTCTTCAATCGGATATTAAGTTATTCCCTTTCAAGGTTACATCGGACGATTCAAATAAACCTGTTGTGAATGTAAACTACAAAGGGGAAGAGAAGAAATATCATGCGGAGGAGATTTCATCAATGGTTTTAACAAAAATGAAGGAGACAGCCGAGGCATACATTGGGGAAAAAGTTACAGATGCTGTTATAACAGTCCCGGCATATTTTAATGATTCTCAGAGACAGGCTACTAAGGATGCAGGATCAATAGCTGGATTGAATGTTTTGCGGATTATTAATGAACCTACCGCAGCGGCAATTGCGTATGGCTTAGATAATAAAGATGGAGAGAAGAATATATTGATCTTTGATTTGGGTGGAGGAACATTTGATGTTTCTTTGTTAAATATCGATGATGGTATTTTTGAGGTAAAGGCGACAGCTGGAGATACACATTTGGGAGGTGAAGATTTTGATAATATTCTTGTTCAGCATTTTATTAATGAGTTTAAAAGAAAACATAAGATGGATATTACTGAGAACAAGAGATCATGTAGACGTCTGCGAACAGCTTGTGAAAAGGCAAAAAGGACACTATCCAGTGGAACAACTGCATCAATTGAGATTGATTCGCTTTATGAAGGTGTCGACTTCTTCACGTCAATTACAAGAGCCAAGTTTGAATCCTTATGTATGAACCTGTTCCGTAAATGTATTGATCCGGTCCAGAAGGTTATTCAAGATTCAAAAGTGAGTAAAAATTCAATTGATGAGATAGTTCTTGTCGGAGGTTCAACAAGGATTCCAAAGGTTCAGGAGAATTTGTCCAAATTTTTTAATGGAAAGGAATTAAACAAACGAATTAATCCCGATGAAGCGGTTGCTTATGGGGCTTGTGTTCAAGCTGCGATTCTATCGAACTCCACTTCTGGAAATGAAAAAGCGGATGACATCTTACTACTTGATGTTGCTCCTTTATCTTTGGGGATTGAAACTGCTGGTGGTGTAATGACTAAAATTATTGAAAGGAATACAACTATCCCTACGAAGAAGACACAGACTTTTTCCACCTTTGAGGACAATCAGAATGCCGTTACTGTTCAAGTATTTGAGGGGGAAAGACCTTTAACAAAGAATAATAATGAATTAGGAAAGTTCCAATTAGATGGAATTCCCCCTGCTCCACGAGGTGTTCCTAAGATTGAAGTTTCTTTTGACCTGGATGCCAATGGTATTATGAATATCGAAGCTTCTGAAAAGGGTACTGGAAAAAGTGAAAAGATAACAATTAAGAATGACAAAGGTAGATTATCGGCCGAAGATATTGAAAGAATGGTTCAAGAAGCGGAACAATTTAAGGATGACGATCTTAAAGTTCAACAAAAGATAGAAGCTAAAAATAAGTTAGAAACAATGCTTCATGGAGCTAGAAGCGCTGTTGATGGAGACGATATTCAAAGTAAGTTGACTAGTGATGAACTTGAAACAGTTGAAACTATGAAAACCGAAATAAAAGAAACAGAAGAATGGTTACTGAATGATGATCTAAGTTCCGAGGATATTGAAGGAAAGTTCGAAGAATTGAATGAAAAATACAATTCAATCTTGATGAAATTAATGGGTCAAGGAACACAGATGCCTGAGGGTATGAGTCCTAATCCAGATCCGGAGGACGTAGGTCCTCAGATTGACGAAGTGGATTAAATGATATTGGTGGTGTCGTATGTATAGTTTTGTTTATTTTCATATTGTGGATTGTCAAGAGGAACTGGAAGACTACTTATATTATCAATGTATAGATCATGTTGTTCTAATTGGTTAGAGATATTATTTACACAAAATGATATTACACGTGCATTGAGCCCCTTTACATGAACTTTAACTTTACTATCATTTGTGGGTCCTGAATCTCCATATTGAAGGTAAATTGATCTCATAATAATAATGAGTTCTTCATTGGATTGTTTCGAAATAATTCTTTCTTTTGTTTTAAATATTTGAAAGCGAATAGTTTGTTGAATAACATCAATATTCTCTTCTGAAAAAAATATTTGACTTGTTTTTGAGGGTTCAATAATACCTTTTAATGAACTCCCTAGATTGTTATTGAAGATAACATCATCTGTCATGATCATATTTTGCGTTGGTTTTTGAATATTGGGAACGATTCCATTATTTAGTTTTTCTTCCATTATACAATTAAATAATATATTATTTTCGCAATTAATATCTATTAATAATAATAAATGTTTAATAATCAGAATCTATTAAAGTATATGATTATGTTACTTGTTGTAACAGCATCTACATTCTATATTCCAAATTGTTCAATCATTAATGAACACGCTATCTACGTTGGATTATTAGCTTCTTCAATGTTTGCTTTATTAGATCGTTTTATGCCCCATATTGTAATTGTTGAAAATAATGATAAAAAACATTTGTAATATATATATATATTTATGGAATCTGTTGACCCTGTTGATCCTGATGAAATGTCTACTATTGACTTTTTATCCTCCGAAGAAGCAGACGATCTTTCTAAACAATTAGATGAAAAAAAAAGTGAATATACATATTATCATAGTGCTCATGGGGGTCTAGCACCAAATGGTTTACTACAAGAAAAGATTATACCCGGTCTAAATCCAGACACAAAAATAACCGTTCTCTTAAAAACAAAAAGTATTGTTGGATCGATTGTATTAACCTCAAAAACAACCGAAACGGGGTATTTTGGAGAAGAATTTAAAAATAAAGAACATCAATTTTCTGAGTACTTACGATTTAAAATAGCGTATGGAAGGATTATTAAAATAGAATTACAAAATCCTGATAGAGACCGTCCAGAATGGGTTGTATTTTATGAGATGCCAGTTTGGGAAAAGGAGAAATGGGGATATTTAACTGAGGATGAAAAGGAGAAGATTATGGGACTGGAGATAGATCTGAATGAGGGTACATGGTCAGACCGATTCAATATATGCGCGGGAGTTCCCGAACTAACTGAAAGTCAATGGACGAATATATCGTCTCTTAGCGAGTCAAAAACTTGGCCACCGATACCCGAGATTGAGGTCTGGGACAAGGGCGACTGGGATACGTTAACTGTGGATGAACAGGAGAAGATTAAGGGGCTCGGTCTAGGGATCGATGGCAAGACATGGTTTAACCGTTTTAATTTATGTCAAAGCGTAACATGGAACGACCTGAACAAGGATATCCAGGTGGAGGCGGCGGGCCTGCCCGGCGAGGGGACCTCGCTGTTCGAGTTCGTGGTCCCGCAAAATGTGCAGCCGCAGCAGCAGGGGCCGGTGCAGCTCCCCAGTGGCCAGCGCGTGAATGTGCAGCTGCCGGTCGGGGCGTCCCCGGGGATGCGGATGCGCATCACTGTGCCGACGGCGTCTGCGGAGCTGCCGTCTGGCTGGGAGGCGCGCAACACTGACGACGGCAGGACGTTCTTCATCGACCACAACACGCAGCAAACAACCTGGGACGACCCGCGGCAAGCAGGGGCGGCGCCGACGCCGCAGGAACTGGCTGAGTCTCTCGGTATGTCCGAACTACGCTGGCCCCCTATATCAAAACATAGCATAAATGACATACCAAATATATTTTTTACATATGATGATGGCCGATTTAATACAGGAATCATTCAATTGGAAAAAACATACGGAGAGAATGTAAAGGATTATACATACACAAACATAAATCAAGAAGCTGATGGTACTGTTAATTGGATGCCTGTCACGGGCACAGGTGAATCAGTTTATTTACATGATCAAGATGATAAAAACAATTCTTTACTATCTAAAATAATAGATATAACTTTACCGAAACACGTAGGAGACGAAGAAATACAAATAATTATTTATAGTTCAACCTGTTTATATAATCCAGATGCTTTACAATTAATTAGGTTATATCCGAGATGGGCTTTCTATTACAAGGAGCAAATTAAAGTGGAATGGAATAAAATGATCCGTAAAAGTTTTGCTGAAATAGCAAAATTAAATCAGACATTAGATAGCTTAGGTAGATCTCTAACAGCAAACTTAGAAGAATTGAAGAATTTGGCGGAGAGAATACGGGCGAGAGCTTTAATGGATTATAAAACGAAAAACTTTGGCGAGACGTATGCGGGATGGGGGACACTAAATGCGCAGCAACAGCTTGATCTTAATAACTTTGAAGCTCAGCTAAATGAACCCGATAATCCTATACTATCCAATAATATTGGATATCAGGATCTTTATGAATATGTTAAGCAAACCCGAAAAACAATAGAAGAGGGGAATACTCAAATAGTGAATGAGTTTAGAAACATATCCGATATCCAAGGAAAACTCCAAACTATAAAAGTACTCGATACTCTCATATATAATAATCAGTATCCAAGTACCCTCCATTCTCACACAGAAATACAAGATGGAAGAAAACGAAGCCTTCGTCGTCGTGACGCAGGACGACGTGGAAAGTCAAGAATATCACAAAGATCTTCACTCACTTCAAATCGAACCAATAAGAAGAAGAAATCTAGAAAGGCTCGTCCTCCATCTCGTTCAAAGTGGACCCCACCCTAGATGGAATTATGATTAAATACTGGGAATATATTGCCATTGTAAACTATTGCATATTTTTTCCCATATTTTATCTTGTTGCTGAAGTTTTTCCCGACTTTTTAATAAAGGAAAATACATAAGCAAATCATCGAGTTCCAACAGCTGACAAAACTTATGTAATACATAGGAATAGGATAAAAAGTTTTTTCTATTTTCTGGACAATGTTCCATGAATGGTGTTTGTATTTCTTTGAACATCATTCTTAATTGTTCCTCATATTTCCGAGTTAATATGGGTGCTTTTTTCCCATTGAGAATATTAATAATATGCGGAATATGCTCGTAATACTTATTGTATTTTAATTTCTTCAATATTTCCCTTACATTTTTATAAGATATATCTTCTATTTTAATAAACTTATTCTTCTTCAATTCAATCATAATGCCATCATAGACTTGTTGAGGAATATCTGTTGTTTCCTTCGCTTGAAATTGCGCCAACCATTCGTTAAAATGATTAATCCTTTTGTATGCGAAATAAGAAGATTCTCTTGGGGGATCTTTGTATGATACCTTCTCGGAATGAATAATGATATGTTCTGTATATCCACACTTTTCACATAATAAAACACTCTCAATATTCTTCATAGTTAATATGATATCACAAAGAGGACATTGTTCGATATTATAATTGATATTCTTAGGTATTGTATTGTCATCAATAGTGGCCATATAGGTATTGATTAATGAATCTTTATCATCATTTTGTTTTTCTTTCGTTTGATTCATAAAATCTAAAACTGTTAATTCCTGATTTTCTTGTTTTGATTTTCCGTCTTTTTTTTCATAATACTCAGTAAGTAGTTCCCCAGTATCGAAATAATATTCAGTTTCCTTGGATGCATTGTATTTTTTTATTTCCTTACGTAGTGCCTTTAATTGAATCTGTATTTCTTCGGATTGAGATTCTTCATATTCTTTTTGTAGTTGAGTTTCAAGTGTTATATTTTGTAAATATTCTTCTCTTTCCCTCTGAAAATCTTTGACTATATCATTGTGTAATGCATCAATAGTGACTCTTGTATCAGCTACTATTTTTTTTAAAGGTTTATCCTTAAAAGACATTTAGTTTTTATTCTTATACTCCCTTTAAATATTATTTTTTCACTAATTCTGAAATACCTATACCCATAGATAATAGTATCATCAACCATATTACGATTGCCAATAAAGGATGTTTATTAACCCAAAATTCATAGCATTTATTACAAAATGTCCTTTTAATTACAATATTGTTATCCATATTTGATTATTATTTTAAGATAATTCAATCAAATTTATAAAATGGAAAGGTTATCATGGGATGATTATTTCTCAAAATTAGTCCGGGTAACATCAGAAAGATCTCCTTGCGAAAGATTGCAAGTTGGGTGTTTATTAGTCAAAGACAATAGAATTATTTCACAAGGATACAATGGATTCTTACCCGGTTGTCCACATAATTCAATTGTAAGAGATAATCACGAACAAGCCACACTTCACGCTGAACAAAATGCATTAATCGATTGTGCTAAACGTGGAGTAAGTTGTAAAGGGGCAACTGTATATGTTACACATTATCCATGTATCATTTGTTGCCGATTACTATTAGCGGCGGAGGTAAAAGAAATTAAGTATTTAACTGATTATAAAAATGATGAATTAGTCAAAAACTTTACTGATCAATGCAATGTTACAATTCAAAAAATTTGATACTCTGTTCCCAAGATGTAACAGATAAGTCCATGGTTAACGAAGAAGAAACTGTCAAAGATGTATACAATGCTATTGCAAAGGAATTTGATAATAGCCGATATAGACCCTGGTCTTGTGTGGAAAGTTTTTTAGATAAAGTTCCAAAACATTCTATAATCGGTGATATAGGTTGTGGAAATGGTAAAAATATGCTTTATAGGAAAGACTGCCGTAATTATGGTTGTGATTTTAGTAAGGAATTAGTAAAAATATGTTTAAAAAAAAACTTAGATGTTATTGAGGGAGATATCCTAAATATACCGTTTCAAGAAAATAGCTTTGACTATACAATATGTATTGCGGTGCTTCATCATTTATCAACAAAAGAGAATCGTATAAGAGCAATCCAAGAATTAAAGAGAATTACAAAAAAAGGTGGTGAAATTTTACTATTAGTTTGGGCGTTTGAACAAGAACCTGATTCACGAAGACAGTTTGTACAGCAAGATAACTGGATTAATTGGAAAGATAAAAAAGGAGTTTTATTAGGTAAGAGATATTATCATGTTTTTAAAGAAACTGAATTAGAAAACTTAATTGACGATTCAATGAAAATCAAAACAAGTTTTTATGAAAGAGGGAATTGGGGTGTGATACTCGCCGTTAAATAAATTACCGACAAGCATTACCATTTTTACAATACCAACGATTTATACCCGAATATTCACACAGTAAATGGAGAAAGAAACCCGTTAAAAAGAGACATAGTTCCATAATATGGTTCTTATTCCACTTCTTGCATAATGCAGGTAAGTCAACTGATAAATATTTACCAATAATTGAACCAACCAGTGTTCCAATAATAACTGTTGCAACACCCACACAAATAGCTTCCATTAATAATGACATCCTTTATAGTTATATATATATAATAATTATAAACACATACTAATTATAAACTGAATCCCAAATATAATTTAACAGAATCCAAGTAACTAAGTGAACAACATTTTGTTATCGCATCGTATGAATCATGGGCTACTGACCCAATACTAATATTACCTGCATTTTGAACGTATCCCCTGTCTTGACAATTTACGGTTGTAAGGTTATCTTTACTAATACATTTTTTATCTTCGCAAAGTAATGGAATATTATTTTTTGTAATAACTTCCTTTATTTTTGATTGAACAATAGAATCCGATGTTTTCCAGTTCACCTTACAATATACAGTCAACGCTAAATCAAAACTCATTTTCTGAAATCCCAATGATTCTTTTGCTTTTATTTGATATGAATCTTTGTTGGTATTCATATATTCTATTTCCTTTTGAATTATTCCAAACGCTTCGTAGATTTCAGTGTGAGTATTATTTATCTGTTCATCAGTTAAATCCTTGTAATCTTTCATAATAGACACTACAAATGAAAAAAGACTGTTCATATTTTGCAGACCTTCATTGAACTTATCGAGATTACTTCCTGTTTTAGACACAATTCCATTGATTTTGTTTTGGCGTTTATTTACTTCATCATTCATATATGTTGTTACCTTTTCTGAGGTATTGATATCAGGATATATCGCCTTGATTTTAGTCAATAATTCAAGAATATAGGGAGATATTTTCGTTATATCTTGTTTTAAGACTTCTATGTCATTCATTGTTTTCATACCTATTGCTTGAATATTATCATTGAACCATTCATTGTGGATCTTACCACATGTGGATACCATAGTATTCACTTTTTGTTGATCATATGTTGTAAAGGTGAAACCAGTTACTTCAAATAAAACACAAAAAGGTAACAAATACTGAAAATTATAGAAATAACTTGTAGATATAAATATGAGTTTATCAATATTATTGAACGCTAATAATTCAGTAAGGGTTCCATCAAATAATAATATTTGAGATTGATGTTTAATATTCTGTTCAATTGTTCCACAACCTATATTTGTTGTTATTTCATTAATCCATTCTTGATCTTCATTTGATCCCCCACCGGACGTTGTGCAAGGATATAAACACCCACTAGATGAGATTAATTGATTAAATTGTTGTCGTTTTGCCCCATTACATGGAGCAGTTAATTGATCTCCAACAACATTACTGGTTAAAATACATGATTCGCAAGAATCTCTTGTTTGTCTTGGATTAGGGCTAGGACTTAGACTAGGGCTAGGGCTTAGACTTGGGCTTGGACTAGGACTAGGATCCGTCTCCTGATTTTCATTTCCTTCAAGAACCGTATTGTTAAATATAATCTTCAATAAAAAATAGGAAAATAAAATGATTAAAGTAGTTACAACGTATTTATTATTCATGAACTATAATATTTAAGGTATAAATAAATATAAGTAGATAAATAAATGTGTGGTATTTTTTGTTATTTCTCGGATAAAGGAAGTTTCGATTATTCTTTATCAAAAAATGGAATGAAATGTAGTCATAGGGGTCCCGACAATACTCAGGAATTGATTATTCATGGGGAAAATAATTCTATGATATATTTTATGTTCCATAGATTAGCAATTAACGGATTAGATGAAAAGAGTAATCAGCCATTAAAGATAAAGAGATTCCCACATTTAACATTAATTTGTAACGGAGAAATCTATAATTATAAAGAACTTGCTCAAAAATATAATTTTTCATTCGAAACAAAGAGTGATTGTGAAGTCATTTTACATTTAGCAACAATCTTACCCATAAATAAATATATTCAAGAACTTGATGGTGTATTCTCATTTATCATTTATGATCAAATACAACAATGTATTATGGTTGGAAGGGACCCTTATGGAATCCGACCTTTGTATTTTTTCAATGATGAAGGGAAGTATGGATTTTCATCAGAAATGAAATGTTTAACAGAAATGAGTAATAATGTGAAGTTTTATCCACCTGGGGGTTTTTCAGTGTATTATGCCAAGACAAAACAATATCACGAATATACCTACAATGATTATGAATATAATGAAATAGACGATTCAGATGAAAATATTTGTAATTCCATTCATGAAAAATTAAACAATGCTGTCCATAAAAGACTAATTACAGATAGACCCTTTGGATGCTTACTATCAGGGGGTTTAGATAGTAGTATAATCACAAGTATTATTTGTAAATATTTTGAACCAAAAAATATTCGGACATTCGCAATCGGTTTAGAGAATTCACCCGATTTAATAGCTGCACAAAAAGTTGCGGATTATCTAGGGACAAACCATACTAATGTTATTGTGAGTGAAAAAGAAATGTTAGAAGCAATCGATGAAACAATTTATCAAATAGAATCAAAGGATACGACTACTGTACGGGCATCAGTTCCAATGTTACTTTTATCTAAGTATATTCGCGACAATACTGATATTAAAGTCATATTTAGTGGTGAAGGAAGTGATGAAGCCTCTGGATCATATTTATATTTCCATAATGCTCCAAATCCAACTGAGTTTCAAAAAGAATCAATACGATTAGTTAGAGATGTTCAATATTTTGATGTTTTAAGGTCAGATAGAACAACGGCTGGTGCTGGATTGGAAATAAGAGTTCCATTTTTTGATAAAGAATTCATGAGATATTATATGAGTATTGATCCAAGAAAGAAGGTTGTTAGGGATGGGATGGAAAAATATTTATTAAGGAAATCTTTTGAAACAGAATTACCTGAAGAAATCGTGTGGCGAAGGAAAGATGGCTTTTCCGATGGAGTATCAAAAAAAGAAAAACCGTGGTATGAAATCATAAATGATTACACAATGGAAAAGTATAAATTACCAGAAAAAGAATATTATTTATCTGTATATCAAAAATATTACAATGGATTTGAAAATGTTGTTCCATATTATTGGATGCCGAAATGGATCGAAAATGTAGGGGATAATCCATCTGGAAGATTAATTATAGATTAATTTCTAAATGATCTCTGAACATTTGTTTGATGAAGTAGTTTTACAGCACCTCGTTGAACAGCAATTTTTGGATTATTTAAAAGTGTATTTAATAGAGTATCCCAGACTTGAATATAATTCTTAGTATTCGAAAAATTAATCCGTTTCATCTTTAATTCCGAGATATACTGACTATGAATCGCAAAACACATCTCTAAATTTTTATCATTTTTTGAATGATTCATAAGAATATTGGAATACTTCTTTGAAATGTCCCATGCTTCATAATATTTGTTTTGTTTTATTCTTTGTACTGACCTTTGATTATCCATTTTCTATAATTAAGATGCATAGTTTTAAATATTTAAACTATTGGGGGTATATTTTTTAAAAAATATGAATACACGGGTGATAATGATTAAATTAATTAAAATGATCTTTGATTTCAATTAAATAATATTTATATAATATCTGATTCCGATAGGTTTAAACTTCTTTTTATAATCAGAATAAATATTATATCTTGATAAGTTATTATATAAATATTATTTAATATATATATATATATCTTATGAGTAATATATTATTGGTAAATGATAATGTTCAAGATTATCAAAAAATTATAAACGCGTGTAATGATAATACATATTCTATTACGTATAATCAACTAACTGATACATATGATACTATATTTGCAAAATATGAAAATTTAGTTTCCGAAAATAATATAGAAGTTTTAAACCATTTAGCATTAGTTGCGCACGAAAGTAATGTTCCAGAATTCATTTTTCTAGAAAAAGAAAATAGAATGTTAATTTCAAAATATCTTGAAGACCCAACTCCACCACCAGAAAATGAAATCTCTATCCCTACTGCCAGTACGGATGAAGATATTTTGCCCTTGGAGGATACTGGGGTTATTTCCCCTTCGGGGGACGATGATCCTGAAAATATTCCGACTGATTCATCTATGATTATAAATAACTTAGATACATGGACGACATTCAAAGAATTTATCAAAAAATTTAATATTCAAAAATCCTTGGATTTTCTAGGATGTGCCATTTTACAATCTCCTGAATGGAAATATGTTCTAAAAACGTTGGAAACAGAACAACATCTGAATTTAAATATAAGAGGATCAGATGATTCAACAGGTAATCTTAAAGTTGGTGCGAATTGGGTATTAGAATCAGATAATGTTAATATCAAAGGATTATATTTTAATAGTGAATCAATCGAGAAATGGAATTATAAACTTAGCACTTACAATTTTACGAATTTAAACGGTGGTAGCACTTACATAGGTCCAAACAGTACTGCTGGATATAACGGAACGTCCCTGGAAGGGCAAGTGACGCAAGTGGACGGAATTCAACGATGGGTTGTACCAACTACAATGCTCTACAGTATAGAGGCATGGGGAGCCAGTGGTGGGGACGGAAGGGATTACTCACCACAAAGGTATGGGGGTGTAGGTAGATATGTAAAAATTACTACTACACTTGAAGCAGGGACGGTTATTTATATATTAGTTGGACAAGGAGGGCGCCGAAGTTACGACAGGTGTGCCGGTGGGGGCGGTGGAACATACGTCACAACTGTTAAAGGGAACACGGCGCAGAATTCCGATATATTAGTAATTGCTGGTGGTGGTGGTGGGGGGGGGCATGGGCCGCACGATAATTCTCATGATGGACAATCCCCTGAAATTAACGCACGTGGAGTTGGAGAGGATGGTGGATATTCATATGACTACCATACTGCTGGTAATAAGAATCCAGGTGGAACAAATGGTAGTGGTGGTAAGTACGCATCAAACGGTACCAGACAGACTCAGGGTGCGTGTGGTGGCGGTGGATTTTTTGGGGACGGTGCCGGAGGCTACAACAACATCTCTCTCTCTTCCAACGTCGGAAAATCGTTTACAAATGGGGGTCAGGGTGGGCAGGCTACTATATGGGGTTATGGTGGGGCCAGGGACTATGGGGGGTTCGGTGGAGGGGGGTCTCAACCACATGCTAATCACGTAGGTGGTGGTGGTGGAGGTGGGTATAATGGTGGTGCTGCCGGAGGTAATTATAATGGAGCCTGGTCGGGAGGAGGTGGAAGTTCATATTCCATAGTGACCCCAGATATTGATATAGAATGGGAACGCAACCACACAACCATCGCCAGAAATACTGTTGGAAGGCATGGGAAGGTTACTATTTCAGGAGCGGGTCCCCCTCCCCCACCCACTGGGGACACACCACAAGGTCCAGATACCGGCATATCCGTTATCCCTATACCAGCAGTCATTACTTTTATGACTCTAAAAAATACATATATAAAATCTAATTTAACAAATGCATCTGGACATCAATCTCTAAGGGAAGGGGGACTTTATGATTTTTCAACGCACACATTTACAAATTGTGGACAAACGGGACATACTGGTCCAACATTAAACCAATGTAAAACCACTTATGGAGAAAATACTGAACCCTGGAATGATATTAATTTTCTTAATGTTATTGGGAAATCGGGTGTTAATGGAATACAAGTTTGGACTGTTCCTGATCATGGGTATTATGAAGTTGAAGTGTTCGGGGCTAGAGGAGGAGGTATTCCCGGTGTCCCCTCAGGAACAGCCGGAGGGGGGTTAGGGGCGCGAATGAAGTCACGGTTTTACTTCGAAATGGGGGATAAATATATGATATTGTGTGGTCAACAAGGGTCGACGTACCAGGGTAGCGGAAATGCGGGAGCGGGCGCAAGCGGGGGTGGTGGCACATTTTTTGTAAAAGGGGATGACTATTCAACTGTTACCCTTGATGACCTACAGTTGGTGGCAGGTGGAGGGGGTGGACGAGGAAACGTTTCTATGACATCCCATGGTGGGGAAGGTATTGGTGTGATGCTACATGAGGAAAGCACAGCAGGAGGGGCGGCTTCTGGTCAGTATGGCGCTGGCGGAGGAGGGGGGCTAATTAGTAATGGTGCTGGTGATGGCACTGTCTGGGAACCGAGCTTCACAGGTGGATATTCGTTTAAGAATGGCGGTGAGGGAGGGACAGGTGGCGAATCCAATTCAGGTGATTATGGAGCGTCTGGTGGTTTTGGTGGTGGTGGTGGAGCGTCATATCATTCGGGGGCGGGTGGAGGCGGGGTGTATGGTGGTGATGGTGCGGAAAAATATTATAGTGATCCAAATGGACTTGGAGGCGGTTCACATAACAAAGGAATATCTATCGATCAGGTCTCGGGAGATAATGATGGTGATGGAAAAATTATAATTACTGCTACAACTGAATCAGGGACTCCACGCACTATTAATTCGGCAAATATTAAATTATCCTATTTTCGCGGCACCACATTTGAAGATGGAGACCCGGTACCAGATGACCCAGCACCAATATCAATAAATACCCATTTTAAAGGGAGATCATTTGCCCCCCCAGGATTATATACATTTACATCACATACATTTACAAATTGTGGTGCAGATGGGATGGATGGTCCAACATTATCAGATTGTAAAAACATTTATGGAAACAATGAACCTTGGGATAATCTATCTTATTTTGATGTAGTGGGCCAGTCAGGAGGTATCCAAAAGTGGACTGTCCCTATATCGGGACCATATACAATCACCGCGCATGGAGGGGAGGGAGGCACTGGATTCCACTATAATACAACTAGTTCTGGCGCCGCCGGAGGTAAAGGTGCTATTATAACAGGGACATTTAATTTAACAAATGGTGATATTCTTTGGATTGTAGTTGGTCAAAAAGGGCATACATTTGGAGACGGTTCTGGTTCTGGTTCCACTACTTATACGCATAGACCAGGTGCGGGTGGGGGAGGTACATATGTTGTTAAAGCATCTCCGCAAAATGCAGAGATAAGTGATATATTAGTTATAGCGGGTGGAGGTGGTGGTGGACGCGGGAGGACAAGTGGTATCGGACAACAACCAGGGGGGGATGGTTTAACAACAGAAACTGGAACATATACAGGGTCTGCTGGTCAAGGTGGTGTGCCCAACGGTGGGTGGTATTACGGATTCACCGGGGCAGGGTTTGAAGGAAATGGGCGCCCTGGATTAGATATCCCCGGCAGCAGCTGGGCATCGAAATATCATGATGAGTTTATCCCACAATCCTACAAAAATGGTTCAAGAGGAGGGAAGGTAGAAACATGGGCAATTGCACAGGGGGGTTTTGGTGGTGGAGGAGGAGCTGGTCTCGTCCCTGGCGCCGGTGGAGGATATAGTGGTGGAAATACCACTGGATCTTGGTCCAGTTCTGGAAATGCATATGGTGGTGGATCCTTTAATAGTGGAACAAATAAATCTGCTACGACAGGTCAAGCTGGCGACGGACACGGTAAGGTGGTTATTACATTTATTGGTTAGAAACTAATATTAGGGTCATTTAAATTAAATTTATCATTTAACTTATTTTTTTTTAATTAATTCTTCTAATTCTTCTACCCTTTTTAATAAATCTTTGTTTGATTCAATTAATAAAGCAATTATTTTTTCATATTTCACTGCCTTATAGCCATCGTCCCTCTCTATAACTATTTCGGGTAAGACTTCTTCTATTTCTTGTGCTACTACTCCGACATCATGTGTATTTTTATATATTTCATGTTTTTCATTCCAATCGAATTCATAACCATTTATCTTCTTAATCTTCTCATTTGGTTCTGAGATAGTAACTAACTTTTCTTTTAATCTTATATCAGATGACTGGAATGCAGTTATATCTTTACTAGCAGTAATATTACCTATAACACTAAATATAGAATTTGCCCCGTTATCATTATAAGTAAGCCCAGAAGGTAAACTTCCGCCCCCTCCTCCACTTTCATTTTCCCATATTGGAGCGTCTCCTGCTTCATTCATCTTCAATACTTGACCTCCTGTTCCTCTGGCTAATCGGGTAAAATTACCCAAACTATCCCTGTAAAACATATCCCCTGTTGCATTAGTTACTCCTAAATTAAGAGATAATCCACCATTAACTACTAATTTACCGCGAATAGATAAATCTCCACTAGAAGCGTTAAGTGTCATCCCGCTGCCCGACGGGCTACCCTCATAACCTTCACAAAAGTCTATACTACTTCCATTATTAATTTTAATCATAGATACGTTATCCCCTCCACCCGTTTTAGTTTTAAATTCAATATCGGAACCATTGATTTGATTTTGAAATAAACCCCCACCATCTAATATTATGTCACCTTTAAGTGTCAAATTACCATTATCGTGGATACGCAATGCCTCTGTTGCTGGTGCACCACCTGACATTGTATTGAAAACAAGGTCAAAACCCTCTCCTACCTCAGGAGGATTGCTGTGGTTCCCTGAAGCAGCATCAGATATTAATACAGTTTCAATTCTTGCCCCTATTTTGATATCTGGTGTATAATGGGCAAAGCGACCAGTCTCAACTTCAAAATCTAAACCAACACCATAATCTTTCTTAGCATAGGGCCACGTAGATGAATTCCCGGAGTTTGGGGTGTTGAGACGAGACCTTAGTGCTAACGCAACCATTGTTTCATCTGGGGCCTGTGTGTCTGTCCGGGAAGGGGCGCGTATGAGACGGAGGGGTGCGTACTCGGGGTCCCCGAGAGTCGCGGCACCAAGAGAGGCTGAGTATGCTATGGACGGCCAGAGCGCCGCGGAATCTATTTCTGTGATTGCTGACATTTTGATTTTTGATTTGTCTATTTGCACACGGGTAAAACCGTTAATTAAAAAATGAAGTCCTTTGTCATCGGAGTCGCTTATAGAATCAAGGTAATTACCCGCCGAGTACGAATTGAATTTTAAAGCACTTTCTCCGTATAATCCATTAGACCCGACAGCAGTTACAATACGGTTATCAGCAAAATTATCTATACTTGATATTACTCCTCCGCCCCCCCCACCACTCGGTGTTTCCCAAGTTACTCCCCCACTAGCATCGCTTGTCAATACTTTATCCGAAGCGTCCGCTCGTGTAGTAGGTAAGGTATAAGATGTATCACCGTTACCAATTACCAGAGAAGCAGCAGTAGTTATGCCAGCATTAGATACCGTTAATTTATCTGTGTTATCACTCAGTCCAATTGTTAATAAATTAACAGTTTGTGAATCGACCCCTTTAACTGCTAATGTTATTTCATCAGTTGTATCACTTGTAATAGTAGCACCTGCATTAACTACTAATT
>MDTC01046633.1_pt1 | contig 27150 bp, 29 predicted proteins | sample 811181 | NCBI WGS metagenome assembly MDTC01 (sample SAMN05326644, study PRJNA326480) | marine metagenome | isolation source: seawater | place: Pacific Ocean: North | collected 2011
GGATAGAACCGGGGTGTACTCGTCCAGCAATGAGGTGAGTCCACGAATAATTCTTGATTTTGCCTGGCCGCGCTCTCCAAGCAGAATGACGTCCTGACCTGAGAGAATGGCGTTCTGGAGTTGTGGTACAACCGTATCCTTGTATCCGATGATGCCGGGAAAAACATCATCTTCCAGTCGGAGTTTAGCCATGAGGTTGCGCCGCATTTCTTCTCGAACTGGAAGGACCAGATAGCCGGAAGATTTGAGTTCACCTACTGTCTTGGCGTCGGTCACGTTTACCTCTTAATCCTTGAATTGAAGCAGCGCAAAAAGCTGTCGATACCAATATAAACAGGTTGCGAGCCCAGGTTGCAAGCATAATTACCTAATAGTGGTGGGCCAGGCCAACAGTGCGATTGCCTGACATGAAAGGGATTGTAATAATGAGGCTTCAGGGACTAAAGGTTGAGGAAAACTCACATGCTGACCAAAGGTGATGACTACCCGTTACATCAAACGCCGGAACCTGTGGCTTATGTAGGTGCCAACAGGAGTTTTTACGATAGGTTCTTCTATAACGGTTATAACAAGTCCGGGGAAATTTTCTTTGCCGCTGCCATGGGCATATATCCCTACCTCAATGTACTGGATGGCGCTTTCTCAATTGTCGTTGATGGTGTTCAGCACAATGTCTATGCATCAAAAACAATGCATATGGAGCGCCTCGATACAAATGTTGGAGCTGTTGGTGTTGATATTGTAAGACCACTCGTGGAGCATCGTCTGACCTGTGATGACAGGGAAAATGGCATTGTTGCAGATCTGGTTTTTACCGCCAGCATGCCGGTTCATGAAGAGCCGCGATTTACACGCAGGGCAGGCACCCAGGTTGTAATGGACATTACACGCCTGATGCAAAATGGCACCTGGTCCGGGTGGATTGAAGTTAAAGGCAAACGTATCGATATAACGCCTGAAGAGTACAAGGGAACGCGGGATCGGTCATGGGGTATTCGCGTTGGAGTCGGAGCGGGAGACGTACAGCCCAACCCCTATGCGCCGGAATTCCAGTTTTACTGGCTTTGGACTCCCATGGTCTTTGATGATTTTAGCGCCCATTACTTTGTAAATGAAGATGCCGCCGGCGAAGCATGGAATCGCAATGGAATGATTTTCCGCTCGAGTGGTGAAGCCGAGCAGATGCGGACATCCTCAAGCAAACTTCAGTTTCTTTCAGGGACCCGGCATGCTTCGACCGCTGAAGTTGCCTTCACTAAAAGTTCTGGCGAGGAACTTAACTTCAGAATTTCACCAAAGTGGCACTTCTATATGAAAGGTATTGGGTACAGTCATGAGCATTTTAGCCATGGGTCATACCATGGAGAGCTAGAAACCGGCTATGACGAATTTGTGGTTGCAGACATGGCGCCGGAGAATATCCATATCCAGGCCATGTGTGATGTTGTTTATACGTCCGATAAGGGCGAGGAAAAAGGTCAGTGTGTATTGGAACAATTGATCGTTGGTCCCCATGCCCCTTCGGGCTTTACTGATGTGCTGGACTTTGCGCCATGACGATAACGCTTGATGAAGTGGCGACAAAAACGTCTGCATACCTTGCTGCAAAATGGAAGTGTCAGGTTGATGTTACAAATATCACGAAGATATTCGGTGGTGCTTCCAGGGAAACCTATCGCCTGGAAGTTGCGGTTGATGGTCAATCGCGCGGACTGATATTACGCCGTGATCCGCCGACCTCCCTTATCGATACTGAGCGTAAGTTGGAGTATGGCGCCTACGCCGCTATCTACCCCACAGATATTCCGGTGCCAGAGCCACTGTTTCTTGAGAATGACACGAGCATACTGCAGCAACCCTTCAGTATTATGGCCGCTGTCGATGACGCAGTGACTGATGTCTCGACACTCAATGAGGCGCAAAAAAGACTGATTGGTCGTGAAAAATGGCAACTGTTGGGTACGCTGGCGATGAAAGACCCGGTTGAGTTGGGCTTCGATAGATTCATGGAGATACCTGAGCTGGATCAGTGTGCTGCAAGGGAACTTGCATACTGGGAAAAGATCATCATGGAGGATGAAATTCATCCTCAACCGATCGCGCATGCCGCCATCCGCTGGCTAAAGAACAACCTGCCACAGCAAGCGCAGAAGCTGTCGGTTGTTCATGGTGACTATCGAAGTGGGAATTTTCTGTTTGATCCGGATGACGGCATTAGGGCAGTACTGGACTGGGAGATGTGCCATCTGGGCGACCCATTTGAGGATCTTGCCTGGTCCCTTGATCCACTGTGGAGTTGGGCTGAACCCGAAAATGCAGGGGGTCTGCTGCCCCCAGATGAAGCCATAAGCATCTGGGAAGAGAGCAGCGGCCTGACTGTCGACCCGGAAGTATTTAAATGGTGGCAGGTATTTGCTTCAGTGAAAGGGCTCGCCATCTGGATATCTTCCTCTGAAGATTTTCAAAATGGGGAAGGTAAAGATTCCATTCTGGCGATGGCTGGCTGGCTAATGACCGACAGGCAGAATCAAATTTTGCTCAATTATCTTTCACCTCACGCTGGCGGGCAGTGGAAGGGTGGACTCGCATGATTCCAAATACCGATAGTGCATTACGGATGTTATCGCAGCGGTTGATGACGCAACTGCTGCCTGACCTGAAATCTGAATACAGCCAGTCTGATGGCATGCTGCTGGGGATGTTGATGATGGCTATTGCCGATGAGGTTGCAACGGGTATTGATACACGCATGAAAGATATTGCTGATATGAAGGCGCTGCTGGAGCAGGGGCGTGACTATCATGATGCGGGTCTGCTTACTGTTGCCGAACCAGCCAGCCTTTCACTCAAGGATGTCAATCAGTTGCATGATGACTTGACGCGGCATCTCATCGAGCTGCATGCGCGGGTGGAAATAGCGGATTCCAGTGAAGCGTCACAAATGCTAGGTGATATCTGGCACTATCTTGAAGCAAGCACAGGGCGTCATGCGATCGCTGCTATGGGTTAGGGTATTCCGGATTGAGGAGCCTGGTACCTGATTCTTCGTTCCGGTGGGACATCCATGTCCCCGTCCCGCGTCTCGGCGACCCCGTCCATCCATGGCGCTAGTCACTACGAATCATGCGCCAGACCCCTCAATCCTGACGGCGGGGTTACTCCACGTTAGTTGTGTGCGAGCTAGTCCAATCAACCTGGTTTGTCACCGATAACAATCGCCCGACGCGGTGCAGGATATCCTTCCACGGTCAGTGAATGATCACTTGGGTCGAGAAAATCGGTGAGGGACTGGAACGCCATCCAGTCTGTTGCTTTTTGTTCTTCTGGACTCGTGATGTTCACATCGACGGTCCTTACGTTTTCAAGCCCAACCCGGCGCAATAGGTTCTCAAGTGCTTCTGTGCTGGGTAGAAACCAGACGTTAGACATTTTTGCATAGCGATTTTCCGGGACCAGGATAGTGCTTTCATCACCTGGGACAGTGAGTGTCTCAAGTACGATCTCGCCACCATCCCGGGCAAAGCTCAACAGTTCGCTTATGTGATCAATGGGTGATCGCCGGTGATAAAGGACGCCCAGGGAAAATACGGTGTCGAAATAATTGAATGCGGGCAGATGCTCACCCCTCAGTGGCAGCAGGTGTGCGTTGTTGGCAGGCAGCAGGTTTTGCACCAGCTGAAACTGGTAGAGAAATAGTCGCGTTGGGTCTGCGCCCATCGCCAGCGCTGCACCATTCCCCAACATGCGGTAGAGAAAATAGCCGTTGCCTGTGCCGATATCCAGAACGTTCCTGCCATTCAGTGGTGAGATATGCGGTTCCAGGCGATCCCATTTCCAGTCAGATCGCCACTCGGTTTCAATGGGTACTCCCAGGATTCGCCATGGACCTTTGCGCCAGGGCATAAAGGTTTTCAGTTGCGCGGTGAACAGTTCGATATCGAGGTCAAGGGACCCTGGTCGCGTCAGGCTGATGCAGCCCTCGCTCAGGGTGTATTCCGTAACTTCAGTTGCAGGCATTCCGGCAAGCGCAGCATCCCAAGCCTCACTCCTGCCATGCTCATCGTTTTCATAGTGATCCACCAGCGCTGCCCGCAGTGCCGTGTGATGTTCCGCAAGCGCGGTTTGCCTGGTTGCCGAAAAAAAAGCCTCGAAACTGATCATTCCGGCATGGCGGGATCATCAAGGTCAATGTGATCTGTCAACATTTCCCAGGCCGGGTAGGAATCTGATACAAGAGAAATCAATAGTTCCTGGGCCAGTATGTAGGTCATCCTGTGTATCCACAGAGAAGATACGAACAGCAATAGTGGAACGGAATAGGTTGGGGGAAGAAGGAAGTAACAGGCGATCGCAAGACCCAACGCAATTGTTACGCTGGGCCAATCACCGTCCTCGGCTGTCAATCCTGCAAGGATAGTCCAGAAAATGCCGATTGTGGGGACCGTAACAGCAGCCCACCAACCCGAGGAATCGATAACGACCAGCCCGCAAACCAGTAATAGGATGGGGGCAGCAGAGACGCCCATCCACACCAGGCTCTTTTGCCAATGTGCCGAGGAATCCGTTGTGTTCTTAATAGAAGAATTGCTGGTGTGAGTGAAAAACTGCCGGGCTACCCGCCGCGGGATACATATTGATGCCTGTCCGCTGATGATGCGAGTCCGTACCTGGGCGAATTCTTCTTCTGTCAGGTGCTTCTGCATGATTTCTGTTTCGCCGGGTTATTTATTTTATAGCCAGGAGCGAGGCAAAATTAAGGCAACTCACGCAGAGTTCGATGGTTGAAAACCCTGCGGCTTTCAACCAGTCAATTTGTTGGTCTTTTGTATTTGGAACCAGCACCTTTTCAAGGGACGCTCGTTTTTGCGCAATTTCGAGATCACTGTAACCCTGGTGTTTCTTAAACTCGTGATGTAACTCCGTCATCAAATCCTGCCGGGCCGGATTCTCAAATTTGATCTTCTCCGACAGTATCAGGGCTCCACCACTATTCATACCATCGGCAATTTTTTTGAGGACAGCCTGCCGGTCCTCATTGTCAATGAACTGCAGCGTGAAGTTCATCACGACGAGTGAGGCATTTTCGATTCTCGTGTCCTGTACATTTTCCTCGTGAATGTATACAGCCGCCCGACTGTGATCACGCTGAATATTGTGCTGGCACTTTTCTACCATGGCGGCTGCGTTATCTACACCGATTACAATGCAGTCCCCCGGGACATTCTGCCTTATTCTAAGTGTAGAGGCACCAAGGGAGCAGCCCAGGTCATAACAATTCGTTCCTGCCTGAGCGTATTTACCAGCCAGGACGCCAATCATTTCCAGCAATAGGGCGTACCCAGGTACTGAGCGCTGAATCATATTTTCAAATACGTCTGCCACCTGGGCATCGAATTGAAATTCATCAACTCTTCCCCTGGGCAGCGAGAAAACAGTATCTTTACTGGTGACCATTTATGTTTCGATATACCTGGTGCTGAATAGCACTATTGTAATTGCTTCTCTGTCTAATTACAGGTGTTGGAGTCTGCTCATGCACGATTGGAGAAGATAGAATAGGGTCAGAGCTTGATTAATTATCACACAGGGCTAATATTGGAGCGAATAGTTGTTGCTGCTAGATCTTGTCAGCAAAAAGTGAATTTTTGGGTCCATGTATGAGCTTAAGAATCTTGAGAATTAACACGGCGGGTTTTCCCATTGAGTGGTTGAGCTGGCAGGAGGCGGTTTGCCTGCATGCCAGGGAACTGGTGAGCTGGACATATGGCGAAGAGGTGATGGAAGTTCACGGTGGGCATTCGAGACTAACTGGTGAACAGACCCTGATGACGCTCAATAGCATCCTGGCATGCAGGGGTAAGGTTTTCAATAAGACCAGAACGGAACCGCCGCTGAATAACAGGGCTCTGTTTCGAAGAGACCAGTACGTGTGTCTATATTGTGGGAATCACTGCAAGGAATGTCAGTTAAGCAGGGATCACGTTCATCCGCTTTCCCGTGGTGGAACCGACAGCTGGACGAATGTGGTTACCGCCTGTAAGCGCTGCAATACCCGCAAAGGTAACCTGCTGATAGAAGAAAGCAATTTGGAGTTGCTAGCCTTACCCTATAGACCGAACCATGCTGAATACCTTGCACTTACTCATAGCGGTCGAATTCTGGGTGATCAGATGGCTTTCCTGCGCAAGCAGTTTTCGTCCAACAGTCGTTTGCTGGTCGGTAATGCTGAATTGTCATAAAGAACGCAATGTTCAACATTGTTTGCTAGAAGGTCGAGGGTCTGTGCTGCACCCCCATGTTTGCGGGAAGTGTTAAACTTGCGTGACTGTTATTCACCAGACCTGCTTTTTCTAGAATAGTGTCAGAACAAGAAGATCAATTTGTTCCTGCAGTCCCCTCAATCAATCGTTGCCCCAATTGCGATGCAGAATTGCACGGGCAGTTTTGTTATTCCTGTGGCCAGAATCAGAAAGGTATCGATCGATTCTTTCTCAGTATCATCAATGAGTCATTTGAGAACATTTTCGGTTCTGATTCCCGGAGTGCAAGGACACTTTTATATTTAGTTTTCAGGCCAGGCCACCTGTCCGTTGAGTACTTTTCAGGTCGTCGTGCCAGGTATATCCCGCCTTTAAGGCTGTATCTGATCACCAGCTTGATCTTTTTCTTCGTCCTGTCCATACAGACCAGTTTTAATAGTGATGTCAATCTGGTCAAGGGTAGTGACGAGGCTGGTCACGAGCGCAAGTCCCTGCAAGCAGATATAGATGGCTTGAATTTTTTGTTTCTGAGCGAGGAAGAAAATCAGAAGCTGACTAGTACCATCAACGAGCAGCTGGAAAAGGCAAAGGTGCGAATTGAAGATAACCCGGGAGAATTTATCAGTGAATTCCTGGATCTGGTACCACAGGTCATGTTTTTCCTTCTGCCTCTATTCACTGTGGTCCTAATGCTCTTCTATTTCAGTTCGGGCAGGTACTACACGGAGCATCTGATCCTTGCTGTTCATAACCACTGCTTTCTATTTATTGTCTTGTTGCTTAGCAACCTGCTTGACTCATTTGGCAATACTTCTTTGAATGTTGTGGTAGCGCCCATCAGTGCAGTGGTCAGTATCTGGATCCCGATTTACATTTATCTATCACTGCGGGTGTTTTACCAGCAGGGGTATTTCATAACGGCCGTGAAATACTGCTTTCTGGCAACGTTTTATTTTGTTCTCTTTGGGATTGGCGCTTTGCTTGTTATGGTCTGGGGTGTCATGACACTGTGAACTCAAATGATTGGGATAAGGTCTGGTCAGAGCTCGGTATTGGCAGAGGGCTGGTTGAGGCCTGCACTTTACCGTTGCAGGAGAGTGCAGTTGACCTTGTTTCAGCGGGGGCAGATGCATCGGGTCGAGAACAGCTTGTCACTCCAATGACCCTGCAGTGCTGGCAAGAAATGGAGACTGCTGCGCGAAGCGATGGTATTGGTCTGCTCATAGTGTCCGCATACCGGTCGGTTGAATATCAGTGCCAGCTTATTCAAAACAAGCTTGATAAGGGGCAGCGGATTGATGACATCGTCAAGGTGAATGCGATTCCAGGGTTTAGTGAACATCACAGCGGTTGCGCGATTGATATCACGACGGACAAATGTGAACCCCTCACGGAAGCGTTTGATCAAACACCGGCATTCATATGGCTGGAACAGAATGCAGCACGGTTTCGATTTGCCATGACTTATCCTAGAAATAACTCATACAACATCATCTATGAACCGTGGCACTGGGCTTGTCTGGAGGATTAGTCTGGATCTGACACTAATTCGACGAATTTCAGTAGTTAGGGTTGGATAGTCTGGTACCTGATCTGACGTGGCTAGCGCCAGGGACGGTCGGGGGCGCCTAGCCGGGGTCGCCCAGACGCGGGAATGGTGGGGGCGCCGAGCCCATGGATGGCCGGGGGCGCCGAGCCAATCGCCACAGAAGATTAGGTGCCGGACTATTCAATCCGGCGCTTAACTAAGGGATCATAGTGCCATCTAAAGGCTAATTGTCAAAACACCAGCGTGAATCTGGCTCCCCCCTTCTCATTATTGGCAAAGGTAATCATCCCACGGTGGGCGATCATGACCTGTCGACTGAGAGCAAGACCTACACCGCTGCCCTCCCGCCGGGTCGTATAGAAGGGTACGAAAATTCGCGAAATTATCTCTTCAGGAATTCCCGGGCCATTGTCAGAAACCTCGATGGTGACATGGCCACGCTGGTTCAACCTCGCCGACAGGCTGACGAGCCCATCTTTCGCGTCTAGTAGAGCATGCTCACTGTTTTGCAGTAGATTGATTAGCACTTGCTCTATCATTTGCCTGTCTGCGAAGACATCGAGCTCACTGGGTTCAACCTGGGTAATAAGGGCAAGTCCTTTATCCAACCAGTCTGACGTTGCCATTCGTGCCACTTCCTTGAACAGATCTCCCAGCTTAAAGCGAGCTTTCTCCGGGGTCGGCAAGCGGGTCAGTTGTCGATAACTTGATATCACCATTCGTGGTTTTAACATCATGGCGAACTTCGGTCTTTCTTAAACTGATCGTACCATTCACTGTGCTGACCTGATCATCAATGACCGAACCTTTTCTCAATTCGATACTGCCATTGACCGTGCTCACTTCGTCTCGCACTTTAAGGTTTGACCCTGCCCGGATACTGCCATTGACTGTCTCGACTGAATTGACGGATACACCATCGCGAATGCGGATCGATCCATTGACCGTTTCAACTTGTTCCGCAGAACTGTTGTCGCCCAGTAGGATGCTCCCGTTGACAGACTCCAGGTCACCAGCGTTTTCACCTGGCTCGATTTCGATACCGCCGAGTACCTTGCTGATGTCACCACCATGATTGCCTGAGTGCACTTCAACTACGCAGGCTGCCTGTAGCAACACAACTGATAAGGTAACGACTTGTTTGATAAGAAGTCTTGGTGACATACTATTTGCTCCATGAAGGAATGGACTTCTTTGTTGGACGAAGTCTGACAAGGAAAGGTTTAAATGTTGCCGGCAATCTTTGCCCTTGATGAGAATAAATATTACTGGAGCACTCTTTCGGCACCGTAAATCAAAACTGAACACAGGAATCAATGAAACCAGTCGTTATCATACCCAGTGATGTAAAAAAGGTAGCCATGCATCCAACCCATTGTGTGGGCGAAAAGTACATCCATGCCGTCAGTCATGGTGCTGATATTCTGCCTTTGATGTTACCAGCCATTGGTGCTGGTGAGGACCTGGAATCCCTTGAGCAACAGGTTGACATCAATCAGGTGCTGGACCTGGCAGATGGGATTCTGTTGACCGGCAGTGTCAGCAATGTTGACCCTGTTCGTTATGGCAAGGCGCGAGTATCAGGGATGAGCCTGGATGAACAGCGGGATGCGACCATTTTTCCACTGTTGCAGAAAGCCTTGGAGCGTGAGCTGCCGGTGCTGGCTATTTGCAGGGGTATACAGGAACTTAATGTTGCCTTCGGGGGTACCCTTCATAGTGCAGTGCATACATTGGGTGATTTCGATGATCATCGCGAGACGGATGGCGTGCCACGAGAACAGATGTATGAGCCTGCTCACGAGATAGAAATCTGTGCGGGTGGATTGCTGGAAGAAATCCTTGGTTTGGGTAGTTTCATGGTCAATTCTCTGCATGGGCAGGGAATTGCTGATCTAGGTCAGGGGTTGCGGGTTGAAGCAATATCGCCTGATGGTCTCATCGAGGCGGTATCGTTTGACGGTCATTTTGTGCTTGGCGTGCAATGGCACCCGGAGTGGGCGTTTGCGAACAATGTTCAATCCAGGGCAATTTTTGATGCTTTTGGCAAGGCTGTGCGACGTGAGGCATAGACCATAAGAGCAGGTCTATTTTTTCCGTCTCACGTAGCTTTCCTTCGCCACCTGGTTGACTGAGATACCATTTTTCTTCGCGATTCGTGAATAGGCTTCGCGGCGACGCTTGTTAACATCAGTAACCAGGGCCGCGATGCCTGGCGAAGGATTTGCAGTGGCTTTAACGTAACCACTGGGCTCCTCGGTGACTTTTCCGGCGGCGCGTGCATCGCTCAGTGGACTGGCCTGTAGTGGCATGCTGATAAGTGCCGCTAATAGCACCATTGAAGAAGTAAAAGTACGCATTAGTCTGGCTCCTAAAATATATCGGATTCGTCTTCGAACAGATCTTCAAGATCCTTGTCAACTTCGATCTTTATCTTGTGTTCGATTTTTACATCGAGATTGATCTCTATAGGCTGAGACGGCACGGCCACCTGTATTGTAGGTGTGCACCCTGCGCCAAATACCATGATCAACCCTGCCAGGAAGATTCTTTTCATTAACGGACTCCACTCTTTGCTTTTTCGCCGAGTTTACCGGATAGCTCGTCACTCAGACGAAGACTTTTTAGTAAGGTGGCGAGGTTCTCTTCAACCTTCAGGTTGAGATGGATTTCTCTGCCATTTTCAAAGGACGGATTGCTGCCTTTTAGTGCCGTCCTTGCCACCAGGTTTCCTTCCGGAGAATACTCTAACTCCGCATCAAGGCTATGGTATTGAAAGTCTGACATAGTATCCACTACTACCTTTAGTTGTTCGTTTTGTGCCACTAGATTGGCCACCGCCTGACTGGGGCTGTATCTGATAAATCCACCAGGATCAATGGCTGAAATCTTCCCCTTACTGACATTCAATTTACCTTGATTGACCTGAACAGGAACTGAACCACTGATCTTTCCAGTGCTTTGAAAATCTTCTTCCTGTAGCGCAAGAATCTGATCCAGTTTAAGCTGCACAAGGGTGAGGTTGGCATACCCGGAGCGGCTCACTAGCTCATAGGCGAAGTCGCTACTGCTGACGTGTCCGTTAAAAACAGTGGCGTCCAGGGAGCGACCGGTTAAGGATATTTCATTTGTCTTGGGATCCAGAACCAGGTCAAAGGCCATGTTGATATCCTCGATAGGCACACCCATATCGAATTCTCGCCAGGACATCTTGACGGGCTGTGTAGATTTCAGTCTGGGCCAGCCAGCAAGTCGCATGTTGATTTCGCCTGCCAGAAGCTGGTATTCACCATAGGCAACATCCAACTCCGTGGCGCTGATTAAGGAGACTAATTCAATTTTCATTTCGCCTGATCGCACCTTCCACACTAGATCTGCTTCAAGCGAGAGCTCTCCATTGCTGGCACTGAGGTCAGGTATCTGCAGATAGTTGATAATCTCCTGCGTATCAGCCGCTGCTGACATGAGGCGAATCCTGCCCCGCCCCTTGCCGGTCACCAGGTTGTGTTTGATTTCTGCGTCTTCACTTTGAAGTCCGAGAACATTCACCGACTTCACCTTGGCGACCATATTCGAATTGTCCAGTTCCAACTCCATCATGCTGGACAAGAGCGCCTCATCGCCTTCAGCCAGATTAACTTCGGCAGTACCAAGCAGACGCCAGCTCTCTCCTTCTTGGTTGAATTGAAGTGCAGTAAAGGACGCAGCAACGGCGTAAGAATCCTTGACGGAGGACAGCGATGCCAGTGCTGCGGAGCAGCCAATATTTTCTTCTATCGAGCAACCGGTTCCGCTAGAGAGAGTTAGAATCGATTGTTCCAGGAAGGGGGTTACCAGTTTGATGTCCAGTGCTTCGGTCAGCAGAGGTGTCAGCACACCCTGTTGAATTCTTATATCCATGGCGACTGGCCGCTTGCTTGACAGGCGAATTTCACCAGTATCAACCTGCCAGTAGGGTTCGCCACTAATACTGAGGGTTGCATCCAGTTGTTGCTTTATGGCCTCAATACTAACTGTTCCGTCAAGGGGAATAGCCCCCTTCAGTGTTGCGCTAAATGATTCCATCTCAAGCTGGTAATTGAGTGGAAACTCGCCGTCTATATTCAGAGGACCTGTTTGCGAAAGATATCGCCCATCCCCATGGATCATGATTTCCTCCTCCCCGGTAACAAATTCCACTTGGCCCATAAAGAGGTGATCACTGTACCCTGTCATGGAAATTGATGACTTCTGCCGTGACCAGAGAAATGCTGCAAACATATTTTGATCCGGGATATGGAACTGAGCATCTATCAGGGTATCCGAGCGATTCCAGCGCAAAGTACCGGCAAGGCATTCCTCCAGACACCATTGCAGTTGTTCTACTGCGCCGTATCTTGGCAGCAAACCAGTGCTGGTGTTTATCGACTCAATAAGTGACTGCCAGTCTGGAGAAGTTTCACTATCCTGCTGCCGGGATATGGACTCTATCCTGGCTCGCTTGGCGGCGACAGAGATATGGGGGCTGCCTGTGTCGAACGGCTTGATTACCACATTAGACAGCTCTATCTCCATATCTTGTGAAACTAGGAAGATGCTATCGATTTCTATCAGCCAGCTGTGCGGTCTGTCCATAACAAATGACGGCACATCAAATCCGTTAGCAGCAAGTTCAGATCGAAGTACGCGTTCAATCAAGTATGGGCTGTTCCACCAGGCAGCGATGCTCACCCCAAGGAAGGAGAAGGTGAGTAGCAGGAAAATTCTGAACAGCAAAATGCGCGGACTCCTATAGGCTAACCGAATCTGCCAGGTTGCTTTTCCCAGATGTTAGCTTGTTTAGCTGCTGCTGTATTAGTGCCAGCTCCTGAAGTTTACGTTCCCGAATACGCTTTCTGATTGGCAGAAGCGGCACCAGGAAAATGAATACCAGCAGGTGTGGCCATAGGGTATGTTTCGTCATTCTTATTCCTCTAGCAGTTTGCTGAAAAAGTGCTTTCCTGCACTTTTTCAGGGTCGCGGGCCTTAAGCCCGCTCGCGACAAATCAACAACCAATGTCGTTGATTTGCGGCCGATACATCCATGTATCTGTCTAACAGTCTGCTTTTCAGCAGCCTGCTAGATTGCAGCAAACGCCCGAATGCGTTCCTCGTCATGGCTTGTCTGATAGAGCCTTCTTCCTATAAGGACGCTGACTACTAACAAACCAAAAGCCATACTAGCCCAGAACCCGTATACCCCCCAGGGTTCCCCCAGGTATCCGAACCCGAGAATCGCGCCAATTGGCAGGGCCAGTACCCAGTATCCTACAAAGGAGTAAACCATAGGTATTTTCGTGTCCTTGTATCCTCTCAGGGCGCCTACCATTGCAGCCTGGGTGCAATCCGCAACCTGATAGACTGCAACAATTATGATCAGCTTTGCAGCCACCTCCAGTACCACGAGGTCATTGGAATATACTGCTGAGATAAGCTCGCGACCGGCTATCAGCAGGGTGGAGGCTAGTAGCGCATAGGTCAGAGAAATCTGGAAGGTAGTCTTGGATACCTGTCTGGCATAGGTAAAATCCCCTGCCCCGACAAAGTAGCCTACCCGGATGCTGGCAGCTGAACCGAGAGACATGGGGATAACATAGGTTGCCCAGTTTATGTTACCGGCAATACTGTGTGCCGCCAGCTCATTGACCCCTATTGAGCCGATAAGAAAGCCAATGGTGGAAAAGATTGCCATCTCAAGAAAGGCGGTGAGGCCAATTGGCAGACCCACCCTCATGATGCTGAGCAGGTTTCTGAAATGCAGCCATTCAAATTTGTTGAACAGGCCCGTCTGACGAAACCAGGGTCTGGATATCAGTATTAGCATCAGGGCAAATTCGGACCACATGGTGATTGCCGTTGCCCAGCCACACCCTTCACCACCCATCTCTGGAAATCCGAATTCACCATATATAAGCAGGTAGTTGAGAGTGCCATTTATTATCAGGGACGAAGCTGCTATCAGCATGGGCTCGATCGGATGACCAAGGCCCTCACAGACGTAGCGCAGGGTGACATAGACGAACACAGGTGGCATTCCCCAGGCAGCGGCCTTCAGGTAGCGGTCTGCTATATCCGAGGCCTGAGAATCGATATCAAATAGATCGAAGACGGGTTCGGCATGGGTAATAATGATGATGATGCCGATGGAGGAAAACACTGCTAACCAGAGACCTTGACGGACGAGGCCTCCTATTTCCCTGACCTTATCCTCTCCGCGGAAGTGGGCAACCATCGGTGTCAATGCCATGTTGAGGCCGGTCAACAACATAAAGACGGGCCACAGTACATTGCCTCCAAGGGCAACACCTGCCAGATCAACTGATGCGTAACGGCCTGCCATGGCCGTATCGAGAAAGCCCATTGCCATTATAAAGAACTGGGTCGCTGCCATTGGCAGACCCAATCTTCCCAGCTCCTTGATTTCATTCCATATCACGGTTTGCCCGTTACCAGCATTTGCCAGATCTCATTGATGAGTAGATTATCCTTTATTACATTCTACGATAGATTTAAAAGCCAAATTTCAAGGAGACTGGTTTATGTTACTGGAAATTGATCGGGTTCAATTGGCGGTTCCGGATGCGGCTTCGGCTGTTAGTCGATGGCAGTCGATCCTGGGCGCTGAGATATCAGCGAAGGATGAGATTGCCTGCCTGGGTGCTTCCAGAACCAGCCTCAGGTTAGGTAGTGGACTTATCGAAGTGCTAGAGCCAGATGGTTCTGGTCTGGTGGCAGATGCGGTTGCCAGCCGGGGAGCCCACATGTTTGCTGCCGGTGCTTCATGTGCCGATATTGATCAACTTCAGAAAAGTCTCAATGTGGACAATATTGTTAACGAAGGGGGTCAGCTCTTCATTGATGGAGAAGATATCGGTATCAAGGGACTAAGGGTTGTTGTTAGTAAACATGAGGAAAGAAGCCAGGTTGGTGACATTGACTTTCTCTATGAGGCAACACTATTGGCACAGAATTCAGGCGATGAAACTGCTCGCTTTGCTGAGGTCTTCTCACTGGACGCCCAGGAGTTTGTGGAGATTGACTCCCCCAACTTTGGTTATTCAGGCACCTTGACCCTTTTTAGGAAGGACCTGCTGCATCGCTTTGAAGTCATAACGCCACTTGTACCGGGCAACACCATGGGGCGATTCTTCACCAGGACGGGTCCTTGTCTGTATATGGCCTATGCAGAGACCTCAGATATTCTGACGATTGAAGAGCGCGTAAAAGAGAGAGGGGAAGGTATCACACTCGATCGACCGGATGATCGCAGCGATCGTCTGCCGGCTGATGGTCTTTGGCTGCACCCAAAAACCCTTGGGGGCGTGATGTTGGGCCTGTCGAGGCCGACCATGGCCTGGCGATGGTCCGGTCATCCGGAACGGGTGGAGGAAATCTGATGGCACTAATTATTGAAAACAATGGTCGTATTCGAACCTTAACCCTTGATCGACAGCAGGCGCTAAACGCTTTTGATGATGAGATGTACAAGGCGGTTGGCGATGCGCTTAGTGCTGCCGCTGTTGATGATGATGTTTCTGTCGTAATCATTACGGGATCAGGACGTGCGTTTTGTGCGGGTACGGATCTGGCTGAAATGGCAGATCCTGAACGCAGGGTAAAGGGATTTGTGGGTCAGTTTGGCTACTTTATCAGCACCGTTGCTGCGTTTCCGAAACCCCTGTTGGCGGCGGTCAATGGTCTAGGCATTGGTATTGGCCTCACCTTGCTACCACATTGTGACCTTGTCTATATGTCATCTGATGCACGTCTCAGGGCGCCGTTTGTCTCCCTTGGCGTTACAGTCGAAGCGGGTAACTCCTATCTGCTGCCTAGAGTCCTTGGCTGGGCTAATACGGCAGATATCCTTTTCACTGGTCAGTGGATTGACGCGGCGAGGGCTAAAGAGATCGGCCTGGTTTTTGCGGTGAGTGCACCCGGGCAATTGATGAAAGACGTTATTGCCAAGGCATCAGAGATGGCAGCCTTGCCTCTTGTCTCGCTTGTGACAACAAAACAGTTGATGTTGCAGCACCGTGAACAAGGTTTTGCCCTGGCGCGAACTCTTGAAGACAAGGCTTTTGCAAAATTGACGGGGGCACCAGCAAACCGGGAGGCCGTCGCTGCATTCCAGGAAAAAAGAAAACCGGACTTCAGTAATCTTCCCATGGATTAGTTTTTGCGACTGCAATAGTCTTCAAGCACAGGTAGCAGATACTCCAGGAATTTTTCCGGGTTCTCACTCATGGGGAAATGCCCCATGGCTTCCATCTTTTTGAAGTAGGCTCCTGGTATACGCTGGGCGATTTCTTCTGCTCCCGACGCTGGAGCAGACCAGTCATACTCACCAGACAGGAGGTAGACAGGGCACTTTCTGGTATCGATATTGAGTGCCTGGTTCCTCAAATCTCCATCCAAGCCGTAATAATGCAGATCCCCCTTAAAGACTCCGGGGCCACCAGACGCATAGTGCCAGAGGGTTTCCCATCGATGATCATCCGGGCTTTGTGGAGCGATCAGGGCCGCCATCCATCCCGCGGCGGAATACCCTGCATGAACATCATGGCGATGGAAGTGACTATAGGTTTTCGGGTGGTAGTCATCGGCGCCCGCATCAAGACCTGATTGCAAGCCAATGATTCCGCTAATTCTTTCAGCGTGTTGCAAGGCGAGATGCAGAACTACGCGGCCTCCGATAGAGCAACCCATCACCAGGGGAGAGTCCAGATCAAGAGCCTGCATAAATGCAAGAATATACTGAAGGTAACTGTCGGTTGAGAGCTCATACTCGCGGTCCTGCCAACCTGTTGGCGGAGAAGATTTACCATGCCAGGGCATATCTGGAACGATGACACGGAACCTTGAGGTGACTGATTCGTTCCTGATGACCTCACGATACTGTCGTCCATCGGCTCCAGCCGTATGCAGACACAAGAGTGGAGTTCCCTCGCCTGACTCTTCATAGTAAATTCGAACGGTATCTTCATTGAGTTCAAGTTGAACGTAACGTCCGATCACCTTGTCAACTATGGCTTTCATTTGTTGTGCCCCCGCTGGACTTCTATTCGGTCCTCCCGCCAAAGCTCAACTAGCCGCCTGACGAACATGAAGTTGCTTTGCATGACACTCATCTCGCCCTTTACCGTTACGTGGCCCGTCCCAAGCATCGCCCCAAGTTCGTTAAATTCTGGTGGAGGAACATCAGCGCAGTACCTGTCCCAAGCATCCCGGCTGCCTATGAGAGAAAATCCGCCGTCAGGGCTTTCAGAATCAAGCCTCGAGATCTTGCCCTCCTTTATGTCAAAACAAGTCGTGTCATCACCGCTAACGATAGCAATCTGTGTTGTGTAGTAAGCACCGTGCCGACTCAACATGTCGTCAGCATTCAAACGTTCTATCAGGGTGTTCATAGCATGTCTCCGTTTCCTGGAGTCGATCATTTGTATCGCACTGACCCCACCTTTAGCAGGGAGATTAGTGTGATATTGACCCGTTGACAACATATTCAGGTGCGAGCATGATCTATCGCACCTCACCCGCATGTGTGGGTAGTTTGGGTAATGACCTTCTGGGTTGTTTCCGACTTGTGTGAGGCTCAAAAACCCCTGAACCCTGGAAAATAATATGAATAAGTCATTAGGAAGAATAGTTCCCTCTATGCTGCTGTTTGCATTCGCATTGATTCAAGCTCAAGTAGCCAGGTCTGATCATCATGAGATGGCGGAAACACCGCGTGTTTTGCAAGCCTACAGTTGTAACTACGCTAAAGGTAAAGGCCCTAAGGATCTCGCCAGCGCGGTGAGTTTCTGGCAATCCCAGATGGACAAGATTGATTCAAAGGATATGAAAAATTACTTCGGTGCTACGTTGACACCTATTTCCGCAAATTCAGACGCCGATTTTTTCTGGCTTGGTGGTTCGCCGAACCTGAATTCGTTTGCTCGCGGTGGCGAAGCCTATTCCTCCAGCGAGGCTGGACAGGCTGCTGATGCCAGGTTCGATAAGATGAGTAGCTGTAAGTCAAACCTGTTCTTTTCAGAACAGATTCATGCCAGCATAGCACCGGAGGAAGGTAACACTGATTTCGTTATGGAAGCCTATGGTTGCAAATTGAAAAAAGGCAAGACAAGAGCGAATGCTCTGGCTGCTGAAGGCAATTATAAGGCCATGTATGACGCACTGGACATGAAAGTGAATGTGTTTAGATTGGCGCCCTATATCGCCAATACTCCGGTCGATCTATACTATTTTATTGCCCATGATGACATGGTTGCATTCGGGACCAATAATACGCACATGATAACGTCCAAGATGGGAACGGCAGCAGATGGTGCTTTGAACCAGGTAATGGAGTGTAAAGGTGGACTCTACGCTGGCAACATCGTTCATGTGCCTGCTGAGCAATAATTGATCAACGAGGCTTGGTAAGGTTAGTGAAGCGAATGAAGAGGCGGTGAATACTGCCTCTTTTCCGTTGTGGTTCTAGAAAAGACGTGACCCCCAACACAATCCTGAAATTGATCGGTGAGCGGTGAGCTGTTGGATTCCTGGAACACCGGTATGCATCTATTCGTGTAGTTATTCGTAGTACTTGGATCCAAGTTGCTGTAAGCTGCACGCCCTTTGGCCGGCAACGTGCGGCGCTCTCCGATTAAGCAGCAAGATTCTATGACTTTTGATACCCTGGGTTTATCCGACCCGATCCTTAAAGCCGTTACTGAGCAAGGCTATGATGCACCCTCACCCATCCAGGCCAAGGCAATACCTGCGGTAATATCTGGCAAGGATGTAATGGCAGCAGCCAGGACTGGTACTGGCAAGACAGCAGGATTTACCCTGCCAATTTTGCAGCGCCTCTCGGGCGGTGAGCGTGCTCATGGAACACAGGTTCGAGTCCTCATTCTAACGCCAACCCGTGAATTGGCTGCCCAGGTTGGCAGTAGTGTGGCTACTTATGGCAAGAATCTGCCCCTTCGTTCAGCAGTTGTATTTGGTGGAGTGAAAATTAACCCTCAGATGATGAAACTGCGCAAGGGTGTTGATGTGCTGGTGGCAACGCCTGGTCGATTGCTGGATCTATACGGCCAAAATGCGGTCAGGTTCAAGCATCTTGAAATACTGGTGTTGGATGAAGCGGATCGAATGCTGGATATGGGATTTATCCATGATATTCGCAAAATAGTATCGCACCTTCCTGCCAAGCGCCAAACACTGATGTTCTCAGCAACGTTTTCAGATGAGTTTCGCCGATTGGCAAGAGGCCTGGTGAACAATCCCGTAGAGATTTCAGTTAGCGCGCCCAATACGACGGTGGAAACCGTGGAGCAGTGGATTTGCCCTGTTGACAAGAAGCGCAAATCAGCGCTGCTGGCGCAGTTGATTCATGACAATGGATGGGAGCAGGTGTTGGTGTTTACAAAAACCAAGCACGGTGCCAACCGATTAGCCAGACAACTGGAAAAAGCGGGCATTCAAGCGGATGCGATTCATGGAAACAAAAGTCAGGGAGCTCGTACTAGGGCATTGGCCGGGTTCAAAAAGGGTGCCACGAGGATTCTGGTTGCAACGGATATCGCTGCCCGCGGGTTAGATATTGATCAGTTACCACATGTGGTCAACTTTGATCTGCCTCATGTGCCTGAAGACTATGTTCACCGAATTGGTCGTACTGCTCGCGCTGGGGCAAGCGGCGAAGCAGTCTCCCTCGTCAGTGCTGATGAGTTCAAACAACTGCGCGATATAGAGCGCCTTATAAACCAGGTGATTGATCGACGGGTTATTGACGACTTTGAACCGGTCCATGACTTGCCAGAGTCTATCCTCGCATCTCGCCCAGCTCGTCACAATAAGCAAAAACGATCGAGAACTGACCATAGCGACGGCCAGCGTTCCGGGGAAAATGCACGTGGTCATAAACCCAGTGGCAAGAACAAAAAACACAGGGGTGATCGGAATCGATCAAACAATACGACCAGTTCTGGTCAATCTAAAACGAGGCGCCCTCGAAACAGAAATAGGGTGGCCAAAGCATCCTGAGCTAGTTCGTCTGCCCTGGCAATTCCCTGTGACCATTTCCTGTGACCTAAGTTCCCAGATTCGCTAAGGTACCGCAATGCGCTTTACAAATATTATATTTGGCGTGTTGATCGGGATACTCTTTATCCTTGGTGGTTGCTATTTCCTCATCGAGACATCCATTCCTACATTCAAGTCCTGGCGTAGCATGCAAGCCTGGCAACCTGCTTCAGCAACGCTTATTGACGTTACCAATTCCATTAACAAAACAGAGGCAAGCTACCGGTATCAAGTCAATGGCTTCAACTATGAAAATGACCGTGTTTATGTTGCCAGCTTTAACGACAGTATTGGGAGCTACCATCAAGGTCTACAAGCCCGGCTAGGACAATCTTTACGGTCGGGGCGAGACATTGAAATCTGGTACAACCCGGCGAGACCGCAGGAATCTGTAATTGACAGGGACATGCGTTGGGGGCTGTTTATACTAATGAGCGCTTTCTGCGCCGTGTTCATGCTCATTGGACTGACTGTTTGCTATTCCTCTTTGACCCTGAAGGAAGAGGCTGATGACAAGGTTGCGTTGCCCACTGATTCTGAATTGCACAAAGAATGGGAATCAAAACTCGATGACCCGGCATTCAAAAAGAGCTTCATAGAATACAGGCAGTATCGTTTGCACGCGCTGGGAAAAGAAGGAGATAAGTCAGACCTAATGCGAGGACCGGCCCCTTGGCTGGAGAAACAGGAATGGCGGAACGACCGAATCAGGTCTGAGAGTAAGTCGGATGCCAGGGACATGTGGGCTTTTGCCATCATCTGGAATCTGGTTACATTAACTTTCTATTTTGCCGACCCCGATGAACTAAGCCTGAGCAATCCAACTGCCTATATTGCCCTCGTGTTCCCGCTTATTGGCATTTATCTGCTCTACCAGGCAATTAGGAGAACACTTGAGTGGAAACGCTTTGGTGTCATTGAATTTGTGATGGATCCGTTTCCGGGTTCGATCGGTGGGCATGTGGGTGGCAGCCTGGATCTAAGCGGGTCTAGCAGGGCTTCTGAATACAGAGTCGAATTAGAGTGTGTGTATAACTATGAATCAGGTAGCGACAATAGCAGTAATGAGAGAATCAGGTGGGCGCAGGCCGGGAGTGCAAAAGTAGAAACAAGCGCAGGCGGCACACGACTCCTTTTTCGATTTGATATTCCTGACGATCTACCCGAGTCAGATATTGAGCGGAGCAAAGATCACTACTATTGGCGTTTGAAAGTTGATGCTGAATTGCCTGGCATCAATCTTGAGCGTCAATATGATATTCCCGTCTACCGCACTTCAGAGCGATCAAGTGATATCGAGCATGATATAAGCTCACAGGTGCAGGATTTGCAAAGGTTGCACGGTGCTGAAGATCAGGCAGCGATGCAGCGTGGTGATTTTCAATCACGTTCACTACGAATGCGTGAGAGAGGAAATGAACTGCAGCTCTATTTCCCGATGTTTCGAAACAAGATCGCCACCTTCTTTTCCCTGATCTTCGCTGCTGGTACCGGGGCGATTACTTACGCCATTGTCAATTCATTTGGTGGTGCAAGCTTTCTTGGCGTGGTTGCTATATTTGTGTCACTTCCATTTGGCGCAATTGCTTTGTTCACTGGCGTGGCGACTATATACCAGCCCTTTAACAATTTAAGGATTACGATAGATCGCAGAAAGATTGTTGCCTTTCGTCGGTTGCTCATTTTTCCAATCTATTACAAGACAGTTAGGGCAAGCGAGGTAACCAGTCTGAAAGTGGAAAGCGCCGGCAGCACCGGGCAGGGCAGCGGTAAAGTCGAGCACTTCAGGGTCATCGCGTATCATTCCGGCGGAGACAAATTCACCATCGCAGAAAGTATTGACGGTGAAGAACTCGCCAGGCAACTGCAGGAATTTCTTCTTAACCGGATTAAATACGGATACTGATCAAATTTGTCTGTCATCAGTGTCCCCGGTATCAGGAATCTGGCTTTCAGCGGCCTGGAAGCCCGATATTCGGGTGGCTGTCGTTTCAGACTTTATGAGATGAGATCAATGAGGCGTACCCTGACCTGTTGACGGCTGTCTGAGAGGTGTCGCCCTATGCAGGGTCTTGTGAAGCGATAATCGCGAACTCAATACTGTCTGGGTCAAATTTACCGCCTGCCACATCTGAATAGCGCTCCTCTATGGAAAAGCCAGCATCCCGGAATTCTCGATCCAGATCGTCTGTGCTGAAATGTTGGAGCCAGTTATACACCTCTTTGAAACCAGTCTTCTCAACGATTGTATATTTATCCAAAATAACCCTGTCGTTCTCATACTTGAAAGTATTTTGAAATCCATAATACTTGGCTGCAGACCAAAAACCGGAAAGGAGATCTTCTTGATAGATACTCTGTTCCTCAGCTATTTCGAGGCCTTGAGCGAATATACGTCCAACAAAACGGATCCGCCGGGCGCTAACATTGAGTAAAATTTCCGTAAAAGACCTTTCCGTTGATCGGGACTGAGAGCACAAAAATCGCACATGATCATGATGATGAGATCGAAACGTTCATCTGTTTCAAAGTTCAAATAGTTCTGCTGAACATAGGTAATGGATAAGCCACGTTTCGATGTACTGTTCCGGGCGTATTGAATAGAAGAATTGGAAAAATCTATACCTGTCACGCCGGCCTTTTTGCGTGCAAGCTCTAACGCATACAGGCCAGGACCGCATCCAAAGTCTGCTATTTTTGTGTTCTCCCCTACCTTAAAGCGGGAAACTATCCATCGCACCGATTCTTTGATGAAACTGCTATTTCGTGACGAGAGATCCACATCGCCATTCAAGTGATAAGCAAGCATCTGCCGGGAAGTATGCTCATCAGTCCATAGTTCACTTGCTGTGTAAAACTCAAATGGCGCAGGACGCTCATTGATTTTTTCAAGCAGTTCAAACATCGTCAACACTCCCATCGCTTTTGTTGACACGATGTTACAACAGAATTGAATAATGACGGTTTTGTTTGCTCAGATCTGCGTGTGAATGCTTAACTAGAAGGCATTAAGTGTCTTTTGAATGATTAGCATGCTGATAGGGGCTGCATTGAGCGACTAGATCCCAGTATGTTGACCAACACTTTGAAATATAGAATTATGTTTTCATTGTTTGAATTCTTAAAGGTCGAATAGGTGAGCGAACGACTATTTAGAGAGATCGGATCAATCAGCGAAAAACGTGCGTCGGTCGTACCAACGGCCTTCAACTCCATGAGTGAGATAGCGTGATGCCGGAAGAAATACTGGTTGAAAGACAGGCAACGGTGCTGCGGGTTACCCTGAACAGACCCGAAAAGCATAATGCCCTGAGCCGTTCGGTACTCGACGGTCTGCGACAAATTTTCGAAGAGAATGCTGGAGACGAGAGCTTGCAGGCCGTTGTGTTGAGCGGTGCGGGGGATCAAAGTTTTGCCGCCGGGGGTGATCTGAAAGATCTGAGCGTCATTCGCACGCTTTCCCAGGCGCGGGAGATGGCGGAACAGGCCAAATCTGCACTTAATGCCGTACGAGATTTCCCGGTGCCAGTTATCGCGGCTTTAAACGGTAATGCCATGGGCGGTGGTGCCGAGCTGGCGGCCGCCTGTGACTTTCGTATCGCTGCGATGTCGGCCAGGATAGGATTCGTTCAGGGACGCCTGAATATCTCCACTGCCTGGGGCGGAGGGGTCGATCTGATGCGCCTGGTGGGGCCAGACCGCGCTCTGCATCTGTTGTGCAGCAGTGAGATGTTGACCCCATCCAGGGCGCTGGCCCTGGGTCTGTATGATGAGGTTGCCAAGGATGTGGATGGTTTAGCGACAACGGTGGATCTGTTTCTGCAGCCTTTCCTTCGCCAGGTGCCACAGGTGCTGCGCACCTTCAAGGATATGGTTAAAGCCGCTCGTCGTGGTGACTGCCTGGCTGATCTACATGCGCTGGAGACGGAGCATTTTGCCAGAAACTGGGTACATCCTGATCACTGGGCAGCAGCGGATAAGGTCTTTGATAAATCAAAGGGAGAGGAATAACCATGTTCAGGCAAAAGGAAGACGAAAAAAGTGTAACCACACCTTCGGGCATAGAGGTTCCCGTAGTCGTTTTTCCAGAAATGCTGGAAGGCAGTCCTCTGGGTCAACCGGGTGAAGCACCATTTACCAGGGGCGTCTTCCCCAATGGCTATCGCGGCCGACTGTGGACCATAAGGCAATACTCCGGCTTCGGCTCGGCAGAAGAATCCAATCAGCGCTATCGCTTTCTGCTCGAACAGGGACAGACAGGTTTATCAGTCGCCCTGGATCTGCCGACCCAATGTGGCTACGACCCCGACGACCCCATGGCCATTGCGGAGGCGGGCAAGGTTGGTGTTTCCTTGTCTAACCTCGCGGAAATGGAAATCTTGTTTGCCGACATTGATCTTGCCGCGATCTCCACCTCTTTCACCATAAACGGTGCTGCTGCCATGATCTTTGCCATGTATGTCGCTGCGGCCGACAAGGCAGGCATTCCCCGTACAGCCCTGACCGGCACGATCCAGAATGACATACTAAAGGAATACGTCGCCCGGGGTACCTGGATCTTCCCGGTCAAACCTTCTATGCGACTGATTGCGGATTCTATTCTGTTTGCCAACAAGGAGACGCCGCGCTTCAACCCCATCTCTATTGCCGGTGCTCATGTTCGTGATGCCGGTTGCACGGCAGTCGAGGAGATCGGTTATACACTGGTCAATGGACTGGCCTATGTGGATGAGTTATTGCGCCGGGGTGGCGAAGTCGATAGTTTCGCCAAGCGGCTTAGCTTCTTCTTTTATGTGCATATGGATCTGTTTGAGGAAGCCGCGAAGTTTCGTGCCGCCCGGCGTATATGGGCCCGCATCATGAGTGAGCGATATGGAGCAAAGGATCCGCGCAGCCTGCTGTTTCGTTTTGGTGTGGTTTGTGGTGGCTCCTCCCTGACCGCTGCACAGCCCCTTAATAATATCGTTCGAGTCGGAATCGAAAACTTGGCTGCTGTTCTTGGGGGAGCGCAATCGATCTTTACCTGCGCCTATGATGAAGCCTTTCAGATACCAACCGAACAAAGCGCTGAAATTGCTGTGCGCACACAACAGATCATTGCCCACGAGAGTGGTGTGGCAAATACCGTCGACCCGCTTGGGGGCAGCTATTATGTCGAATATCTGACCGACCGCATGGAAGCCGAAATTCTCGCTGTCATGCAAGAGATTGATGACTATGGTGGTGTCGTGAAGGCGATTGAGGAAGGCTATATCCAGATGCGTCTGGCGCAGCGGGCAAAGGAGCGCAAAGAAAAGATTGATTCCGGTGAGCGGGTGGTGGTGGGCGTCAACCGCTACCGCCATGAAGATGAGAAGGCACAGCTTGGTGAAGTTTTCCGCCTGGATCTGGGAAACCGGCGCCGCATTCTGGAGAAGTATCAGGCGACTCGCGACCGCCGAGACAACGATGCGGCAATGGCAACCCTGCGACGTCTGGGTGTCGCGGCGCAAACGGATGATGAAAACCTGATGCCATACCTGATTGATTGTTGCCATCAATATGTCACGGTGGGTGAAATGGTTGCAGAACTAAAATCTCATTGGGGCGAATTTCAGGAACCTGCGCTGATTGCCTGATCACGCTATGAAACAGGAGGAAGGACCATGAGCCTGCAAGGTAAACGCATCCTGATTGCCAAGCCCGGTTTGGATGGCCACGACGTGGGCGCCAAGATCATTACCCTGGCCCTGCGCGATCACGGTGCCGACGTAATCTATACGGGCCTTCGGAAGAGCCCTGATTACATAGCTCGTACGGCAGTGGACGAAGACGTCGACGCCATTGGTTTGAGCGTGCTGTCCGGCTCGCATCAGGAGATGCTGGTTGCAACCCTGGAACAATTGAAGGCAATGGATGCTGACGACATAAAGGTTTTCATAGGCGGCACCATACCGCCCGATGATCACGCTGCCCTGATAGCAGCTGGTGTAACCGACATCTTCACCAGTGAAATGAATTTGCAGGACACAATAGCCCGGTTGGCCGAGGCCCTGGCATGAATACACCGGAGCCAGAACCCCTGAACCGGCGTGCCCTGGCGCGTCAGTTAAGCCAGGCCGGTAGCGCCAGTGTCGCTGATGCCCTATCGGACGCCTTCGATGTTTTAGAAGAGACTGAATCAGCCGTGCGTATCGGCGTCACGGGACCGCCCGGGGCTGGAAAGAGTACGCTGATTGCGCGCCTGGCAGCAGCGCGTCTTCAACAGCCTGGACGAGTTGGCATCCTTGCCATTGATCCTACCTCACCATTGTCCAAAGGTTCGATCCTGGGCGATCGTATCCGAATGGACGAGATTGCTGCGGATCCAAATCTCTATATCCGTTCCATGCCAAGCCGCCATGCCCATGATGGCATGGCCGACAATATGACGGAAATGCTGGCCGTGATGGAACGCCATAACTTTGATGACATTATCCTCGAGACCGTCGGTATCGGGCAGGCCGACTATGCGGTACGCACCCTGGTAGACACGGTGATCCTGGTGGTAATGCCGGAATCTGGCGATACGGTTCAGGCGATGAAGGCCGGGGTCATGGAAATGGCGGACATTTACGTGGTCAACAAGGCTGATCGCCCTGGTGCTAAGCGTACCGTTGCCGACATCCAATCGGTGCTGGCGCTCAAGGATTTCAATTCTGATGGTTGGCAGCCCCCTGTGTTGCTAACCTCGAGTGAAGATAAGGATATAGCGGCGCTTGACCAGGCGATCTCAGCGCACTTGGAGTGGCGGCGAAATAATACAAATCGGGCGGCGCATCGCCGCGATAGGGTCAGTTATCACGTTGAAAGCCTGTTGAACCGCCGCGTTAAAGAGCTGCTAACCGATGCCGAACCGGCGCAGTTAGATCAGCCGATCAGAGATATCTATAAGGACCTGGTTGAGCGTTTGTAGGGAATAGGGGAAATATACAAATTGTCCCTCTATATCTGCGATTGGTTATGTCGGTGAGATTGATCTGGGACATACTTTACCTAAACAGATACTGAAACTGACGACGACTTGGTTTTGAGCTAAGTAAACCCGTCCCCATTCCAGTGGATTTAAATGAGAAGCGCGTTTATTCTGCTAATAGCACAGAGTCAGGGGACTGATATGTTTAAGAAAGAGATGAGCAAGGAAGAACTTACCCAACTTGCCGTGGCATATCTTAAGGAACAGGGTGCCTGTGAGGTGGGTGTTGTCACGAAGGAAACGCTGGCAGGAGGACC
>MDTC01112457.1_pt1 | contig 27149 bp, 27 predicted proteins | sample 811181 | NCBI WGS metagenome assembly MDTC01 (sample SAMN05326644, study PRJNA326480) | marine metagenome | isolation source: seawater | place: Pacific Ocean: North | collected 2011
AATATTATCAACAGCATCTCCCCAAAGACCTAGTATGTCAATTACTTGTTCAGGACTTTCAACCCCAAATTTCTCACATACTTCCTTATTTCCTAAAATTTCACTTGGATTTCCGGATCTTCCAGGCTTGTAAATAAAAATATTTTCACTTACTAACTGGCCAAAGTCCTTATCGGGTGTCATCATAAAAGTTGTGAAACCCTCAATTTCAGCTTGTTTTGCTAAAGTCCCAATTACATCATCTGCCTCATATCCATTTTGCATTTCAGTTTTAATTTGCATTGCTTTTAAAATATCAAAAATTATTGGGATAGATTTTCTAATGTCTTCAGGCATTTCTTGTCTATTAGCCTTGTAATCTTGAAACATATCTTCTCTTTCTGATCCGCCTGGTGGATCAAAAACAACAGCAATATGAGATGGATTATGGTTATTAATCACTTCCAAAAGACTGTTACAAAAGCCGAAAATAGCCGAGGTATTCAAGCCTTTTGAGTTAATTCTTGGATTTTTTATAAAAGCAAAGTGTGCTCTGTAAATTAGCGCATATGCATCTAATAAGAAAAGTTTTTTCCTCATATTTATATATTGTATAGGTAACTTAAAATAGTCTGCCCAACAGCTTTTAACGTTGTTTTATCAATAATACTTAAATTATCATTATGTGTATGGTGAAATTTGCCAAAGTCAAATCTTCCAGAATAAGGACTAACATCATAGTGAATAACATCAAGAGTTGGAATTTGAGAAAGTTGATTTATGTAGGTGTGGTCGTCTGTTATTGGTGGAGCAATTTTCTTTTGAAAATATTTACTATATCCCAAGAAATCTGCTAGTTTCCATATTCTGTTTAGGTGATAGCCAGCAAATTGTCTTGAAATTTCTTCTTTGGGGAAAACAGCATTTTTTGCACCAACCATATCTAATAAAATTCCAAAATTAGGCTTCTTATAGTCATTGTTTAAGTTGTAGCACCAAAATTGAGAACCCAGACACCAGGTATCGTTCATACTCTGTAGATCAAAAAAACTATTGTTTGTACTTGGTGTGCCATAGTCTTCAACATCAAAAAAGATTATTTCTACAGCTGTATTTATACTGTCAAGAATTATGTTCCTTGCAATTTCTAATATAACTCCAACACCGCTTGCTCCATCGTTTGCACCAATTATGGGTTTATTTACATTTACAGAGTCTCTATCAGCAAAAGGTCTTGTGTCCCAATGGGCACAAATTAGAACTTTCTTATTTAATGAATCATTCAAGTTTGCAATGATATTTCTTACTGGAAGTTTTGAGCCATTAAAGGCAGTAACTTCCCCTTTTTGTTCTTTTACATTGAATCCTAATTTAAGTAGTTTTTTTACTAACCAATCTCCACATTTTTGGTGATTTTTTGAATTTGGGACTCTTGGTCCAAAACTAACCTGTTTAGCAATATATTGATATGCACTATCAGAATTGAAATTTCCGCCTTTAATCCATTGAATACTTTTAGAAATTTTTTTGAATTCTTTTGGTTTTTCCTCATTACTACAACTTTGAAAAACGAACATTAAGGTAATTAAGAAAATATTAATTCTTATGATGGGCATGAATAAAGATATTGTTTTTATAATATGCTAAAATAAATAAGTTAATCATAAACTAAATCTATTAATGAAATAATCTAATATCAAAACGTAATTTTATAATTTATATTTGTAGAAGATGAAATTATATTCAAAAAAGCAACAATGGAAGAAATTCTTAATTCTTATTGGTTTAGGAATTGTTGTAGTCATATTTTATTTCACATCTGTAGTTGTTGACAACTTAAAAAAGGCTGAATTGGAAAAAATCCAACTCTGGAGTGAAGCAATTAAGAAAAAGGCGGAACTAGTAAGGTTAACAAATGTTGCCTTTGAGCAATTAGCAGAGAGTGAAAGAAACAAAGTTAAATTGTGGGCTAGAGCAACGGAGGAGTTTAAAAAGCCATTAAGTGATTTTGGTCTTGCGCTAGAAATTATTCAAGGGAATATTAATATTCCATTAATTCTAACCGATGAAGAGGGGAATTACATATCTCATAAAAATTTTGATTTAAATAAAATTATATCAGCTGACAACTTTAGCAGCAAAGTTGATTCAATTTGTAATGTTTGGTTAAAACAAAATCCTCCTATAATTATAAAATATTTCGAAGATAGAGAGCAAAAAATATTTTATTCAAATTCCAAAAAATACTTTCAATTACAAATAAAAAGAGATTCGTTATTATCTGCTTTTTCAATTGATATAATGAACAACATTGCTCAACTTCCAGTAGTTTTTTGGAGTCTAGAGGGAGATTCGCTAATTGCATCAAATGTTGTAAACTACAAGACAAAAAACTCAGATTTAGAATTGATGAAGTCAGAGATGAAAAATGAAAATAATCCTGTTCCAATTTTTCTTGGAAATGGGCATAATGGAGTTATTTATTTCAGTAATTCTGATATTTTGTTTCAGCTACAATATTTTCCATTTATTACACTCCTAATTATATCACTATTCTTATTAATTTCATATTTGACATTTAGCTCTTTTAGAAAAGCCGAACAAAATCAGGTTTGGGCTGGTATGGCCAAGGAAACTGCTCATCAAATGGGTACACCACTTTCGTCTTTACAAGGCTGGATAGAAGTATTAAAAAATAAAAAGATTGGCAATTTAGATGCGTTTAATGAAATGGAGAAAGATATTAACCGACTAACAATGGTAAGTCAGAGGTTTTCAAAGATTGGATCTTCTGTAAAGTTAGTCAAGACAGATTTGTTATTATTTTTTGATTCTTATTTAGAATATATGCAAAAACGAATTCCTAAATCAGTTACAATAAAAAAAGATTTTTTAGATCAACCCGTCTATATACAAATAAATACTCCACTTTTTAGTTGGGTAATTGAAAATGTTATGAAGAATGCAGCTGATGCAATGAGTGGTGTAGGAGAAATAATTATTAAGCTAAGAATTATAAATTCCTCAGTACATATCTTCATACAAGATACAGGTAAAGGTATAACTAACTCAAACCAAAAAACTATTTTTGAACCTGGATATACAACAAAAGACAGAGGATGGGGTCTGGGTCTATCCCTAGCTAAAAGAATTGTTGAAGGGCATCATAATGGAAAAATTCAAGTCAGTCAAAGTAAAAAGAATGTTGGAACCGTTATGGAGATCATAATTCCAATTTTCAAGTAAAAGACTTTATTAAATTAAGTACTTAACTTATTACTTTTTATACTTTTGCAGCAGTATTTAAATTAAAAAATTTTTAAAGCATGGACATTCAAAAAATTTTAAATTCATTAGGCATAGAATCTAGTAATAAAGGTGCGGCAATAGGTAGCCGTTGGCTTTCAACATCTGGTAAAAAAATAACTTCTATTTCACCTGTAGATGGAAAAGAAATAGGCTCTGTTACAGCTGCTAGCAAAGAAGACTATGAGGAGTGTATCCTAGCAGGTCAAGAGGCTTTCAATGATTGGAGAATGCTACCCGCTCCACAGAGAGGAGAAATAGTAAGACAATTTGGAGAAGCACTTAGGGTGAAAAAACAAGAATTAGGAGCATTGGTTTCTTACGAGATGGGAAAGTCTTTTCAAGAAGGTCTTGGTGAAGTCCAAGAAATGATTGACATATGTGATTTTGCTGTTGGATTGTCGAGGCAATTACACGGATTAACTATGCATTCAGAAAGACCAATGCATAGAATGTATGAGCAATATCACCCAATTGGAATTGTTGGTATTATTTCAGCTTTTAATTTTCCTGTTGCAGTTTGGGCATGGAATACTGCTTTAGCGTGGATTTGTGGTGATGTATGTATATGGAAACCCTCTGAAAAAGCTCCCTTATGTGCAGTTGCGTGTCAAAAGATAATGGCTGATGTTTTAGATGTTAATAATTTAAATGGTGGAATCTGTACTTTAGTTATTGGTGAAGCGGAAATAGGAAAAATGCTTTCTGCTGATAAGAGAGTTCCTCTTGTTTCAGCAACTGGATCAACAAGAATGGGTAAATCTGTTGGTAAAGTTGTCGGAGAAAGGTTAGGAAAATCATTACTTGAACTTGGAGGTAACAATGCTGTTATTTTAACGCCAGATGCAGATTTGAAAATGGTTATTCCAGCATTGGTATTTGGAGCAGTTGGTACAACTGGTCAAAGGTGTACTTCTACAAGAAGATTAATAATACATGACAGTATATATGAAAGTGTTAAAAATGCAATGGTAAATGCATATGGGCAACTAAAAATTGGAGATCCTCTTGATGAATCTAATCATGTTGGGCCGTTAATTGATATAGATGCAGTAGATATGTATCTGAACGCAATTCAATCTGCAGAAAAAGAAGGTGGTAATATTATTGTTGAGGGCGGAAAGCTAGAAGGTAGCGGATATGAAAGCAATTGCTATGTCAAACCAGTAATTATTGAAGCCGAAAATCATTTTCAAATTGTTCAGCACGAAACTTTTGCACCAATTTTATATTTAATTAAATATAGTGGTGATGTAAGTAATGCCATTTCTATACAAAATAATGTTCCTCAAGGACTTTCGTCAGCAATTATGACTACTAATATGAGAGAGCAGGAGGCTTTTTTATCTCACGCTGGTTCTGATTGTGGAATTGCGAATGTGAATATTGGAACTTCAGGCGCTGAAATAGGTGGTGCCTTTGGTGGCGAAAAAGAAACAGGTGGAGGTAGAGAATCTGGATCAGATGCATGGAAAATTTACATGAGAAGGCAGACTAATACAATTAACTGGGGGACTTCACTGCCATTAGCTCAGGGAATAAAATTTGAACTTTAAATTAATTGTATCCCAAGCTTTTTCTTACTCTCTTTAAGGTGGCTTTTGCCACCTTTTTTGCTTTTATTGCTCCTTCTTGTAAAACATCTTCTACTTCTTTTGGATGATTCATGAAATGATTGAATCTTTCTCTTTCAGAAGAAAAGCGTTTTGTTATTTCATTAATAAGTTCTTTTTTAGCATGCCCCCAACCATATCCACCAGCTAAAAGTTTATTTGCCATCGTTTCTGATTTTTCTTTTGATGCTATTAATTTATAAAGTTTGTATACGGTCGATGAATTAGGATCTTTTGGGCTTTCTAATGGGGTATTATCTGTAATAATATTTTTATTAATTAATTTTTTAATTGACTTTTCGTCATCAAAAATATCCAAAGTATTATTTCTTGATTTGCTCATTTTTTCTCCATCGGTTCCTGGTATTAGCTGAGCATCTTTTTGTAAAATTGGTTCTGGGATAATAAAAGTTTCTCTGTGTTTGTGATTTATTCTAGATGCCACATCACGAGTCATTTCTAAATGCTGTAATTGATCCCTACCAACAGGAACATAATTTGCGTCATAAAGCAATATATCAGAAGCCATTAGCATTGGATAAACAAAGAGTCCTGAATTAACATCTTCTAGTCTGTCAGACTTATCTTTAAATGAATGAGCCGATTTGAGTCTTTGATAAGGGAAATAGCAGTTTAAATACCAGGAAAGTTCTGTACATTCTGGTACATCAGACTGTCTGTAAAAAGTAGTTTTTTTTGGATTGAGCCCACAGGCTAGCCAAGTTGCAGCAACTTGAAATGTGTTTTCTCTTAAATCTGAAGGAGTTTTTATTTGTGTTAAAGAATGTAGATCCGCAATAAATAGAAAAGAGTCGTTTTCGGGCTTATTTGACAATTTAATTGCAGGTAATATAGCTCCTAAAATATTACCCATATGTGGTCTTCCAGTACTTTGAATTCCTGTTAATATTCTTGACATTTTAAAGATTGATAAATACCTCGTAAATATAATTTGAATTTATGCAAATTTTAAAACCACTTGAAAATCTTTTTAATTAAGAAGGCTAATCAATACAAATTTTCATGTTTTTAACGATTTAAGAACAAAAAATACAAACCATTTCTATGATTAAATTGTATAAAAGTTACTTAATTTTATAAACTACTAAGAAAAAATGTGTATACATTAGAAATTAAAAAAACCTTAGTATTTTTTAAAAATTAAATTTACATTTACTTTACAAACTGTGGAGTTAATAGACCACTTAAAAAAAAGGCGGAGCCGAAAAGCCATATGAGTAGGAAAATTAAATGATAACTTATGCTTAAAAAAATAAAAAAAGTCACAGCAATAATCGCTTCTATTGCTTTAATGTCAAGTTGCTCAATAACAATGCCAGTAGCTGCAACTAGTAATCCAATTGGTTCAAAAGTAGGTACGGCTACAGGAACATGTTATTTAGGTGTTCTTTGTTTGGGTGCAGATGCAAGTATTCAATCTGCTGCAAAAGCAGGTGGTATAACAAAGATTTCAACTGTTGATATGAAAAGAGGTGATGTTCTTGGAATTATTACTACATACCAGACAATTGTAACAGGAGAATAAATTTTTTAATTATTTTTTCAAATGGGGAAGTTCTCTTCCCCATTTTTTTTATTCACACATACCTCATTAAATTTCAAAACTTAATGTTAAATAATATATTTAGTTTTAGAAACCTTATTTTATTGTTTTTAGTTTATGCAATGAACAGTTGTATTTCGACTAGGACAAACGGATTTAGCCGGGGCGTAAACAGTCTATATGAAACTTTTTTTGTGGGAGAGTTTGGCACACAATATTTTATCAAACCAATTGAGTTCGTAGGTGTGGATAATAGTGATAAGATTAATTTAGATTTTACTTTTAGATATAAAGATAGTATAAAGGATACTATTACAATTAATTTCAGTATTAAGTCTAAAAAATTATTTAAGGATTTAGATATTATAGAAATATTCAATATTGATAAAAAAATAAAATCGAAAGAATTAAAATTAATGTACAATGATAAGTACAACAAATTATTTATATCTCGGTTCACTAGCAGTTTTTCATTGGAGGAAATTTACACTATGTTTAGTAACGAAAACTGGACAATCTCTTTATTAAAGGGTATTGATAAATATCGTTTTAAATCCTCTAAAAAAAGTAGAAAAGCTATTAAAAAATTAAATGAAAATATATTTTTCGTTTTGAAATAAATTTCTCTTTATATTTTAACAATACTAAAGTTTCTGAATTTGAAAGTCTTTAAAAAAATATTTTCTTACTTGTATTACATATATTTTGCATTGCTCTTTGTTATTTTCTGTTTTTTATTAGGGCCTTTTGTGTTTTTTGGTGTAAGAGGAACAAACAAACGTAAAAGAGCGCAGAGAATTAAAATTTTCTGGTCAAAGTGGATGATGTTTTTAATGGGCATAAAGATTAAAGTTGAGGGGGCTGAGGATTTAGACATGTCAAGAAATTACATAATTTGTCCTAATCATAAGTCAGATTTGGATATTATTTTGATGTATTTAATTTTCCCAATTGATTTTGCTTTTTTGGGTAAATCCGAGCTTCTTAAATGGCCAGTTATTAGATTTTTTTTTAGAAGAGGAATAGATATTCCAGTTTACAGAGATAGTGTTTCTAAAGCTGCAAGATGCTTGGTTCAAGCTAAAACAGAGATTGAAAATTCTATAAGTATCGTAATATTTCCGGAAGGAGGATGGGATTTGGGAGAAACCAAATTACGGAGATTTAAAAATGGTGCATTTCAATTAGCAATAGATACTGGAGTACCTCTGTTGCCTGTTACATTTAAAAACAATTATGAATTATTTACAGATTATACAGATTTATCAGGTAATTCAAGACCAGGTACTGCACGTATTGTTGTACATGAGCCGATTGAAACAAGATTCTTATCCAGAAAAGATTTATTACATTTGAAGTTAAAAACATTTAATATAATTGAAAAAGAGTTAGGATTTGGAAATTAATAAAAGTACAATTAGAAAATTAGCTGATCTTTCAAAACTCACGTTTAGTGAGAATGAAATGTATTTAATTACTCAAGATTTGTCAAAAATGGTTGATTTTATAAACCAGTTAGAAGAGGTTGACACATCAGAAATTGAGCCTTTAGTACATGTTCTTTCAGAAACTAATAATTTAAGATCTGATGAAGTCAAAGTAATGCTGAGTCAATATGATGCCCTCGAAAACAGTCCTTCTCAAGATTCCACATATTTTAAACTTCCAAAGGTTCTCGATAAAAGCTAACAATACTCGTTAAAGGCTTCTATTAAATTTTCTGCAATTACCTCAGCAGGTTTCCCCTCAATGTGATGTCTTTCAATAAAATGAACTAGTTGACCATCTTTGAATAAGGCCATTGATGGTGATGATGGTGGGTATGGCAAGCAATATTTTCTAACTTGATTTGTAGCTTCTACATTAAAACCTGCAAATACAGTTAAAAAATCGTCAGGTACCTTTTTATTATCCATAGCTATTTTGGCTGCAGGTCTAGCATTTCTTGCTGCACATCCACAAACAGAATTTATTACCACGAATTTTGTTCCATGTTCTGTGTTCAGTTGTTGGTCAACTTCTTGAGCTGAAGTTAGTGATTGAAAACCTTTACTTGTTAGATCTTGAATGAATGGTGTAACTATTTCTGCTGGATACATTTTGAATTTTATTTAATAAATGCAAAAGTATATAATTATTTTAATCTTAAATTTAATAAGTGTGTTAAAGAAATATAATATTATCGTTTATAAGAAAAAAAAGATCTGATTATGCTTGAGCATTCCATTTCCATTATTGGTCCAATTATTGTCGTCTTGGGATGTAATACGTTTGTAGACTTATTCCTAAAACCTTTTTTAGGGTCATTTGCTCCAAAAACAATTTTACCAATACGTGTCCAGTAGGAAGCACCAGCACACATCAGACATGGCTCTAAGGTTACATACAATGAACATTTATCTAAATATTTACTTTGCAAATAATTACTTGCAGAAGTGAATACCTGCATTTCCGCATGAGCGGTAAAGTCAATAAGTTTTTCACATAAATTATGAGATCTTGCAATTATTTTATTATTGTAAACTATAACAGCACCCACCGGGACTTCATCATTGTCGTAGGCAATTTTAGCTTGCTCAATAGCTTTTTTCATGTAAAACTCATGTTCATTAATATTCATTTCATACTTTTATTTCAAAATTAAGATTAAATTGAATAGATTTGAACTTAAAATATTTATAAATTAAAATAGAAATTATGTCATTTAAATTACCCGATTTAGACTACAGTCACGATGCATTAGAACCACACATTGATGCCAAAACAATGGAAATCCACCATGGCAAGCATCATGCAGGTTATACAGCTAAACTAAACGCTGCAATTCAGGAAACAGCAGTTGCAAATCAACCAATTGAAGATATTATGAAATCGTTAGATATGTCTAACAGCGCTCTTAGAAATAATGGTGGCGGGTATTATAACCATTGTCTTTTTTGGAAAGTTATGTCTCCAAGTGGAGGAGGTAATCCTCCAAGCGATTTAGCTGAAGCTATTGAAAGAGATTTTGGCTCCTACGAAGATTTTAAAACAGAATTTTCAAAGGCTGCAGCTACCCAATTTGGTTCTGGTTGGGCTTGGTTGTGTGTACATTCTGGAGGTAAGCTTGAAGTATGTTCTACTGCTAATCAAGATAACCCCATGATGCCGGGTGTTGGTTGTGGAGGCACTCCAATCCTAGGTATTGATGTGTGGGAGCATGCGTACTATTTAAATTATCAAAATAGAAGACCAGATTACATCGAGGCATTCTTTAATGTTATTAATTGGGATGATGTGTCCAAAAGATATAACGAAGGCAAATAGTTTATAACTATTTCTGTAAAAAAGCCACTTTATGTGGCTTTTTTTTGTTTTTTGAAATAGGCATTAAGTAGAATTGAACCAACGACTATTGATGCTCCAATATAAAAATTAAAGCTCATAACTTCAGATTTTTTAAAAATTAAAACTGCTAGAACTATTGCATAAATAGGTTCAAGATTTACTGAAAGATTAACACTGTAGGCAGGAATAAATTTCATAACATAAACCCCTATCAAAAATGCAAAAGAGGTGCAGATAATACCTAAGATTAAAAGCCAGACAAATTGTTCATAATTCAGTGAGAGATTGGTTAATATTAGGTTTTCAGTTGAAATAAATATAATAGATATTAATAAAAACCCGCCAAAAAGCTCGTATAAGGAAATAATTGCTGAATCATTTTCTTTAACTAATACCGAATTAATAACTGAAAAAAATGCAGCCAAAAGTGCTGACGTTAAAGCAAGACCAATTGATATTAAGTAATTTGGATTTGTAGAATAATCTAAATCATTGATAATTACCACAATCCCAATAATAACCAATATCCCTGTAAAAAGCTCTTTAATTTCGAATTTTTTCCCTGTTACTAAAGGTTCAGCAAATGATGTAAACAATGCAGTAGTAGACATAAATACTAAAGCCACAGAAACATTAGATAAAGCAATTGCCTCAAAAAAACAATACCAGTGTAATGCAATTAATGCACCATTTCCGAATAGTTTTAAAGAAGTTTTTTTAGAAACTAAAAGAGGTTTTTTAACAATAACCAAATATATAAATAAGGTTACCCATCCTATTAACATTCTCCAAAAAACTACCTCATAGGTATTTAGTCCGCTGATATCAAGAATTTTACCGATTATTCCAGTAAATCCCCAAATAATAATGGTGAAATGTAACATAATATGATACTTGAATTTATGTAATATTGAGTATCTCATTATTTTTCAAATGCAATTAAATAAAGAAGATTTTGTTTTTCCATTCATATTACTGGAAAATATTTAACTTAGGGGTATTAAACAGTATGAAGGTAACTAGATTATTTATTTGTATTCTTTTTTTATTGTTATTTTTTACCAAATGTAAAAAAGAAGAAGTCAATCTGTCTCAGCTAACCTCAAATCATAATCTTGCTTTTCCACTTGTTAGTGCTGAAATTAGCATTGAGGATATGCTAGAATCTGACACAGATTCCGTGATTAGTCAACAGTCTGATAGTTCCTTGTATTTAGCTTATGATACAGATCCAATTAGTTTTTCTGTAGATGACCTAGCAATTACAATTCCAAATGAGAGTTTTACAGTTTCTGCAGATTTTCAGGATCTACCAAACGCACTACCATTTCCAACAGATACAACTATTGAAGAATCGCAAGTTAATTCATTTTCTATTGATTTTAACGGAGTCACGCCTGAGCTAAGAAATATACTTTTATCGAGCGGTATACTTTCTATTTCCCTTAGTAATGAAATGGATCATGAAATATCTATATCAATTACTATTCCTTCGCTGATACTGGATTCTGGGGAGCCATATTCTCAAACTTTGACCGCTTCTGCAAATGACGTTGCCAATGCAAGTCAGGGATTGATTAATTCAAACCTAGATCTTACTAAAGCAGACACATTAAATGGGTATTTAGGATATAATGAAATCGTTGTTGATATTGAGTTCACAGTATTAAGTAATGGGGCAAATGATTTTTTATCACCAACAGAAAAATTTGATTTAGATTTTTCTATCACCAATATGGATTTTGTTCAAATTGAGGGCGATTTAAAAAATCATAAATTTGATTTGGAGCCAATTGAACTTGTGCTAAATATCTTTGAAAATTCTTCTTCAGCGATTAATTTTCAGCTAACTAACTCTGAGATTAATTTTGATATTATTGGAGATGTTGGATTATCTGCTTACTTAGGAATGGATACTATGTACTATGAAGACTTAACAGGTCAAAAGCTTGATGATATTAAATATGATTCTTCTGGACTAGAATTAAAAAAAGCACCCTTCTATTTTCCAGTTTTAAATACATCTAACAATTTGATAACATTGAATAAAGAAAATAGCACAATAGACTCACTTATTAATAATACTCCAAAAAAATTAATTGCTCAACCTTTTCTTGAAATTAATCCTGGAGAAAGCACTGAAAACAACAATGTTATTAGGAAGGTTAGTGACGACATGATAATTAATAGTGAAATTTTATTACCGCTCCAAGGCTATGCTGGAGGTTGGAAAATTGGAGACACATTAGAATTTGATTTTAAAGTTGATAGTTTATTTACTGATAATACAACAATTGATAGTACAGAAATTAAATTTACTACAACAAATGGTTGGCCCGTTGAGTTAACACTGAGTATTGAATTATTTGATTTAGATCCTAGAACAAATCCAAATATTAGTCCTATAACATCAATAGCTAATCAAGAAATCATCTTAGAATCTGGGTTTATTGAAGATCCAATTTCTGGCAGGGTAACCCAACCAACGATTAAAAATACTGTTTTAGCTTGTGACTATGAATGTGTCCAATCCCTAAATCAAACAAAGTTTCTCACTATCTCTGCTGCAGCAAGTACTGAAAATTATACAGACCAGCAATCGGTAAAAATATACAAGGATTACGAGTTAAAATTAGTAATGGCATTATTAGTTTCGGGTAAAATATTTTAATGAAAAAAATAATTTACATATTTATTTTATTGTTTTTTATAAAAACCCATGCTCAGCAGGATTTTATATTATATCATATGCCATCCATTCCTCAAATAACTACGGTTGACCCTGCATCTTTTCCTGACTCTAAATTAGATATCGGAGTACCTGGTTTGTCAAGTATTTATGGGTCAATGTTTAATACTGGGTTTTCTTTTGGTGATATTTTTTACAGTAAAGAAGGTGAACTTCTTCCAAACATTGATTTTATTACTGACCCAAAAAAAATGAAAGACAATAATTTCTTTATTTTAAACGGCAGTCTTGATTTAATTTTTTTTGGTTTTAGAAAAGGAAATAATTTTTATTCCTTTAATGTCACTGAAAAATTTGATTTTACATTTAATTACCCAAGAGACTTAATCACAATGCTACTTGAAGGTAATGGTAATAATTTGCTTGGAAGAAGAGCATCTTTTGATGGCTTAGGTATTGATTTTACTCATTGGAGAGAATATGCAATTCACTGGGTTCATGATGTTGATCATAAATTCTCTTATGGTGCAAGACTAAAGTATTTGTATGGGATGGAAAATATTTCTACTGATGTTAGTAAAATGGGGATTACAACTGATGCCAATACTCATGCACTTGGCTTTGATATGAATTTTGATGTAAGAACTTCTGGTCTTCCAGTGATTAACCTTGGAGATGGTTTTAGAACAATAGGTGCCATTGATTCAACCAATAAAGATTTGGCCGGATTAACTTCAGGTAATATCAATAAATATTTATTTGGTAGGAATAATACTGGGGCAGCTATAGATTTAGGGTTCAACTATCATTTAAATGATAAAGTTCTTTTGGAGGCTTCAGTTCTAGATTTGGGTCGGATTTCGTGGAATGATTTTACAGCCAACTCAACCCTTGGAGATTGGCAGTATACTTACAGTGGGATTGACGATCCACTGACTATTTTTGGTCAAGGGACAAGTGTTGAATATTTAAAAACTATTCTTGAAGATTCCATAGAGGGGTCATTAAAAGAAAATTATGTTTATGAAGCTAATTCACCTGAAAGCAACTATAAAACTTGGCTAAGGACAAAAATATATGCATCTGTGGAATACATTGTTGATCATAACAATTTCGTTTCATTAAGTTTTTATAATTCGTTTGTTAGAAATAGGTGGAGAAGAGGCATGGGAATTGCATACAATTACCACTTGGGCAACTTTTTGTCGGCTACTGCGAGTTATTCTATATATAACAGAAGTTATTCAAATTTAGGTCTGGGTGTGTCTCTTAACCTGGGTCCCTTTGAGATATATGCTCTTTCGGATAATATTTTGGCTTTTGGATTATTTAACCCAATAAAAAATATTAATTCTAATAACGATGGAGTTGGTTCTATAATGGTAGATACTAGAAATGTTAGAAATGGTCAGTTTAGAGTTGGAATGAATTTAACTTTTGGCAGAGAAAAAATGAAAAAAGATCCTGAAGATTCAAATAGAGCTCAATCTGTTAAATCTAAAGAAAGTTCAACTACAGAAAAAGAAAAATCTGGTTCTGAGAATGAAAATCAAGTAAAAACAAAAGCTACAAATTCTAATAGAAAAGCTGATCCCTCACCAGTTAAAAGAACAGATTACAGTGACAAAGGAAGCTCTAATAAAAGGTCAGAAAAAAAGAAAAATAGTAAAACTGACTATAGTAAGGAAAGTAGTAAAAAGAGAAAGAATAAGAATAAGAGAAAAGGGAAATTAGTTCCTAATGTTGAAGAGTCTACACCCAGGGGAAAGACCTTCAGAAAAGTTTCTAAAAAGATTTGATAATTTTTCTTTTCTAATTAAAGGCTTTAACTATTCTATTTAAGGTGAAAAAAATCAAATTAATATGGGATTTTAAAGGTAATAATACCTTTGAAATGGCTACCCATTATAATAAGCATTTAGTCGAGTTTTTTGATGAAAAAAAAATAGAGTTACTTAAATCAGGTGTTGAAATCATCTCAGATAATTATCACCTAACATTTGCTATTGTTAATGAAAAAGATGTAAATAGTATTAAGCACCCTCTTAAACCACATAGAGCCCTTTTAATTAGCACTTAATTTTAAATTTTTAAATGAAATTATTTACAATAAAAACTTTTGTTTGAATATTAAGATTAAATCATATAAAGATATTAATGTGGATAAGTGGAATAAACTTGTTAGAAAAACAAGTTCTTTTGAAGGACAATATTTATCATATGAATTTATTACATCAGCTTCCAAAAAATGGAGTGCTTTCATATTAGATGATTATACATCTGCGTTTGCTTTTACTCACGATAATAAGTTGGGTTACAATGTTGTGTTTCAACCATTTTTTACGCGCTATTTCTCTTTTGTTGGAGATTTTAATAACAAATTTATCTCTTATGTATTTGATTATTTGAAAGAAAATTACAAATATGTTAACATTAATTTACCATTTAAAGTAGATATTAATCAATATGCTTGTAGCAGTTATAATTTTCAAAAACTAGATTTAAACAAAAGTTATAAGTCTTTACATGATTCTTATTCAGCTAATGTTAAAAGAATATTAAAAAAAAAAAAAGGTCTAGTTATTGAACAATCATTAGATGTTAATGGATTTATTAAAGTATTTAAAAATACCGTAGGCAATAGATTGAATTATAAAAAAGAGAATTATTCTGCCTTAAGCTTGATAATTGATTCTATAATTTCCAATTCATCAAATGAATTTCTCCAAATCAAAATTAAAGAAGAGGTATTAGCTTTTGCTATTTTTTTTAAAAACAAGGATGTAGTTAACTTTTTTAAAGGTGCTGTAACAGAAAATGGTAAAAAATTAGGAGCTATGCAGTTTTTGATTGACCATTATATCTCAAAAAATGCTAATACTAAAATGCATCTTGACTTTGGAGGGTCTAATGTTAAAAGTGTTGCAGATTTCTACCGAAAATTTGGAGCCGAAGACTCGGTCTATTATAATTACTATTATGATAATCTTCCAATTACAGCAAAAGCTTTGAAGGAATTACGTAATTTTTTTAGAAAAATTTGATAACTACATTAAAATGAAAATTTTATTTTCCTTAATTTTTTATTCAATACTCGGAATGTGTGTTTCTCAGACAATTAATTGTAATAATGTAACCTACAACCTGAATACATTTTATGTTTCTCCACAAAATAATATTATAACAAATACAATTTTTTATAATGATTCTACAAGTATGATATATCCAAATCATTGTTTAATACTTGAAGATAGTTCATTGATAACTGTAAGATATTTTACAGGTCTGTTTAACACGGGGTTTGACTGTCATATATTCACTCATCTAACACAAAATTCCACACGTGATACTTTAGATTTTCAGTTTGAAGTAACTTTTAATTCTTTATTTTTTGAAGATAATACCACTGTTAATGGAAACTTGATTTTGTCAGATATTAGTACAACATGCATTAATCCAGTAAACATTATACTTTACAATGACACAATAAATTCTTCATACCCTTCAAACATTCGTTTGAACAAAAAGGTAATAAAAACAGTTGATTTTTTAGGAAGAAAAATAAATCCAAATGTTGGGATACCATTAATTGAAATCTATGATGACGGTAGCATAAAAAAAAAGATAGTTATAGAATAACTATTAACCAAAAAATAATCTCCTACTCAACGGTGATGGATTAATTTACGGAGGGTGGATACCTTATCAAACTTTTAAAATTTAAATTAAATTTTTAACAAAAAATCTTCTTTCATAGTTAAATATTTTGATTTTAAAATCTGTAATTTTAGAAAATGAGAATCCCAGTATTTATTTTATTTATATACTTATTTCAATCATGTATAACTTTACATGTTATTCCTAACGAAATTGGTATGTCTCTTGATGATTTTTTACAAACAAAGGATAACCACTGTGAACTAAAACTTGTAGAAAAATCAGATTCAAATACAATATATAGTTCAGGATTTACAAATGATAATAGGGTTTATCTATATCATTTTAATGAAAAAAACATTCTCTATAAAATCGATAAACAAGGGTATAAAAAAGAAGATGACAAAAAGTAATTTTTAATATACGTTAATAGTTAGTGAGTGATTTCTCACCCTCCACAAATTACTCAACGGTCACAGACTTAGCTAAATTTCTTGGTTGGTCCACATTACAATTTCTCATAAGTGCAATGTGATAACTTAACAATTGTAAAGGTACAGTAGCTAGTAGAGGAACTAATAATTCATCGCATCTGGGTATTTCTATATAATGGTCTGCAATTTTTTTAACTTCTTTATCACCCTCACTAACAATGGCTATTATTTTACCCTTTCTTGCCTTTACTTCTTGAATATTAGAAACAATTTTTTCATAACTAGAATCTTTTGTAGCTATTACAAAAACTGGCATTTCTTCATCAATTAGAGCAATTGGGCCATGCTTCATTTCTGCAGCAGGGTATCCCTCTGCATGTATGTATGAAATTTCTTTAAGTTTTAACGCTCCTTCTAATGCAAGAGGGAAGTTAATGCCTCTACCTAAATACAATGCATTTCTTGATTCGTGGTATATTTTGGCAATTTTTTCAATTTTTTTATCTTGTTTTAAAACAGTTTTAAGTTTTTTTGGAATCGAGTCCATTTCAACAACCAATCTATTGAATTTCTCAGGGCTTATTGTTCCTTTCCTTTTTCCTATCATCATAGCCATAAGAGTAAGAATGGTAACTTGTGCTGTGAAAGCCTTAGTAGATGCTACTCCAATTTCAGGCCCAGCATGAGTATAAGACCCACAATCTGTTTCTCTAGAAATTGAACTTCCAACTACATTACATATGCCAATAATTGTTGCTTTTCTATCTTTTGCTAATTTTATTGCAGCAAGTGTATCTGCGGTTTCCCCAGATTGTGATATAGCAATAACAACATCGTTTTCATTAATTATTGGGTTTCTGTATCTAAATTCAGATGCATATTCTACTTCAACAGGAATTCTAGCTATTTCTTCGAGGAGATATTCACCAACTAATGCAGCATGCCAGGAAGTGCCACATGCAACAAAAATTAAACGGTTCGCATTAATTAATTTTTCTTCAAATTTTTTAATCCCACCAAGACTAACAATGCTATTTGGTACGCTTATTCTTCCTCTCATTGAATCTAGAATAGATTGTGGCTGCTCGTATATCTCTTTAAGCATGAAATGGTCGTATCCTCCCTTTTCAAGTGCTTCTAAATGCATTTCTAGCTCTTCAATGTAAGGAGTTTTATTTTCATTGCTTATGGTTTTTAATGTTAAACCATCTTTTAAGTTAAGTAAAGCGATTTCGTCATCGTCTAGGTAAACAACATTCTTTGTGTATTCTACAATAGGTGTTGCATCAGATGCTAAAAAGTATTCATTTTCACCAATTCCTATAACTAAAGGACTTGACTTTCTTGCTGCAATAAGTTGATTAGGGTGCTCATTATCAATTACAACAATAGCGTAAGCTCCAACAACTTCGCTTAATGCCAATCTTACAGCTTCAAAAAGTGTCAACTTACCATTTTGCTGTACTTCTTCAATTAAATGAACTAATACTTCAGTATCCGTTTCACTTAGAAATTTATGCCCTCTTTTTTCAAGTTCTGTCTTTAATATAGAGTAGTTTTCAATGATCCCGTTGTGTACTAGGCTAATCCTTTTATTCCCAGACTGATGTGGATGAGCATTAATATCGTTCGGTAAACCATGAGTTGCCCACCTAGTGTGGCCAATTGCAGTTGTCCCAGAAATATCTTTATCAAATGCAAATGTTTCAAGGTCATTAACTTTACCTTTTTGTTTGTATATATTTACATGACTTTTATTATGAATAGCAAGACCTGCGCTATCATAGCCTCTATATTCCAACCTTTTTAGTCCTTTTAAAACGATGTCATACGCATCTTTATAACCTAGGTATGCTACTATTCCACACATTTTATTAATATTTTGTATATGTAATTATTGCTTTTGCTTTGTTTCTATTTATGGAGCTAAAACCGTTTAGTACAGTTCTATTAGCTGTTACACCACCACCAGATGGAAAGATTTTGAGCGTGTCGTTTGGAGCCTTTCCAGACATAACTTCATTCACATGTCTAGTAATGTTGAAAGTATAAATGTTATTTTGAGTATCAAATTCTCCACCTAATTTCCCATCAAAAAAGTCAGGCAGAAATTCATCATTATTGTTTGGGCCTTTTCTTGAAAGGAAAAGATTGCTGGACGGAGGGAGTTCACTGTAATCATAATATTCACATGGAAGAATGATTTCAGCTTTATTCACTATAACATTAGAATCTCTAAGAGAACTTAAGCTAGGTATTGTTAACACGCTATTTAATCCACCAAGAGATTGAATAAATAATTGGTTATTATCAGAATTGTTTTGAGAAACTGTGTTTTCAATTATCGTACCATTATAATTATGTTTTACGTTGTGAAAAAATGCACAGTTTGAGTTTATATTAAAATTAAAATCTAAGGTATCATGCTCAGAAAGTGAACCGCTTGTATCTCTATAAAACATTTTTATGGTACTGAAGGAGCTTATTAAGTCAATGTAATATAACCCACCATTTACATCGTTTTCAGCACTTATCTTAATGCCTTTAAAAAATGATAAAAACTCTTCATCACCATCATTGCCATCAAGTGCAGAATTCCCAGATTGGTCTATTATTGGAAGTGCAAACCTTGAGATATCGAGAGGGATTCTCAAGATTGATGAATTTACAAGTTGACCGGCATAATATCCAGGTTGAAGTGGATTTGCTTTAGTAGAGTATCCAGAACTTAAGTCTACATTTTTAGTTTCGATTTCTGAATTGCTGTAATAACTTGTATCCTTAATAAGGTTTTCTGAAAGTTCCTCTACTTTAAAAGTTTGGTTAGATATATTCCCATAATATCCATCAATAGCTAAATACAAGATGACGGAATCTACTACAATATTTGCATTGTTTTCAAAACCATTAAAGCTCTCTAGTCTAATATGAGAGAATATAGATGAATTGACTTGGCCAAAAATAGGGTCTACATAGTTACCCAATGGACTGGATCCACTCAACTCATCAGTTTTTATACTGTCAGCAAGTATGGTCTTTGTGCTAATTAAAAAGGTGTCAGCGGTAAATGTATTAACAGATGTATATTCTGGTGAGATCTCTATACCAAGTTCATCATTTTTTTTACACGATAGGGAAGTAAAAAAAAGGATAATTATAATTAAAACAAATGCGTTTAAATTAGGGTGTATTTTTTTCGAAAAGTCAGGCAAACACGCCATTTTCGCTGAGAACTTTCTCATAGAAATTTTGATATTCGTCGATTAAATCTTCTTGGTTCTGACAATTTAGTAAAGGTTTTTCTGTAGAACTTATAAGGTTTGCGATATGTTCAGAAATATCATTAGTGCAAATACTTATCGCATCTGACCATTTGATAGCAATTTCGTGAAGTTTATTTATATCAATTTTGGTAACTAAATTAAGATCATCAACGGCAATATCTTCAAAAGCTAATTTTTTGGTAAAATCATCGTTAAAAGTTATCAGTGAAGGTTCTTTATATACGCTGTAGATTGATTTTGAATTTGTAAAATGTGGATCATTTTCATAAATAGTTTTCAGGTATAACGGCATTAATGCAGACATCCATCCATGGCAATGAATAATATCAGGAATCCAGCCTAATTTTTTTACGGTTTCCAAAACTCCTCTGCAAAAAAACATTGACCTTTCATCATTATCATTAAACAATTTTCCATTTTCATCGCTGAATATAAATTTCCTTTTAAAATATTCTTCATTATCAATAAAGTATACTTGAATTCTGATTTGAGGAATTGATGCAACTTTAATTATTAATGGATGGTCATAATCATTAACAATTAGATTCATTCCAGAAAGTCTAATAACTTCGTGCAATTGGTGTCGTCTTTCATTGATTACGCCAAATCTTGGCATAAATATCCTTATTTCTTTATCTGTTTCGTGTACACCTTGTGCCAAAGTTCTTACAAAATCTGAAATTTCTGTTTGAACTAAAAATGGGTTAATTTCTTGTGTAACGTAAAGGATTTTGTTTTTTTCCATAACTTCTTATATCTCCAGCTTAATTTAACAAGCTACAAAAATATAAAAAAAAAATAGATTAAACCAACAAATGACTTAGCTTTATAAGATATAAATCTATTATGAAGATTATAACAAGTACAAATGAGTTGATGAGAGAATTATTTTATGCAAAAAATAAAATAGTTGGATTTGTCCCAACAATGGGAGCGCTTCATAAAGGTCACTTTTCATTAATTAAAATAGCCCAATCAGAGTGTGATTTTATAGTTGTTTCAATTTTTATTAATCCAACTCAGTTTAATGATAAATCTGATTTTGATAACTATCCTAAAAACTTAAAAGATGATCTTTTGAGACTAAAAAAGATTAGACCTCACGTAGTTTTTTGTCCAGAATCTGAGGAATTGTATAATCATGAAATACCTATCCAACTAAATTTGAATGGATTAGATAAAACTTTAGAAGGTTTTACAAGAAAGGGACATTTTAGTGGCGTAACCAGAGTAGTTAATATATTTTTTGATTTAATTAAGCCAAATTCAGCTTATTTTGGAGAAAAAGATTACCAACAGTATTTAATAGTTAAAAAGCTAGCAAATGAGTTCCATCCAAAAGTTAATATTGTTGCTTGTCCAACACTTAGGGAAAGTAATGGACTGGCAATGAGTTCAAGAAACAAAAGATTGAACCAAAGTGAAATAAAATTAGCTTCAAAAATTTTAAAAACTTTAACTTATTGCAAAGAAAAGTATCGCTCAACAAAAATTGAAGAACTTGAAAAGTTATGCTTTAAAAAACTTTCAGCATTTTCAAAGCCAGAATATTTTAAAATACGAAGTTCTTCAAACTTGTCTCAAGTTACGGAAGCTAATGAAAAATGCAGGGCGTTTGCAGCCACAAAAATTGGGGATGTGAGGTTAATTGATAACTTAGCTTTAAACTGAAATCATTCAAGAGTATAAATTGAAAAAAAAAGCCATTAAAATTTTTAAAATTTTTTTACCAATTTTAATTGGAATATATCTCACATGGTACTTTGTAAGCAATGCAACATCTGTGGAGAAAAGATCGTTTTATATATCCACTGAATCCTCAGCAACAGAGTATATAGAGTTATCTACCCAAAATAATAAAAAATTTAGTGATGAATCATTTATCGAAATACTCTTAAAAAATAACTTTAAGTTTCACAAAAGTTTATCGTTCGATAAAATAGAAAATATTTATACAACCACAGTCACAAAAAGTATCTTTGAATTAAGTAACGAAACACCTTTAAATTATATTGAATACGATAATAATTATTATGTGTTTTTTCTAAGCGGAATAGAACCAGAGGTTACTAGACAGGATTTCATAAATTCTTTTAAAAGTATTAATTATTGGTGGGTTATTTTTGCACTAATTATTGCATTTTTAAGTCATATCAGCAGATCATTCCGCTGGAAATACTTACTAGAGCCAATTAATATAAAACCTTCTTTAGGACTGATGTACCACAGTGTAATGATAGGTTACATAATAAACTTAACAATACCAAGATCTGGTGAGGTTGCTAGAGCTGCATATTTTAGTAAATATTACAATTGTTCTTCTGAAAAAGTTTTTGGTACAATAGTAGTTGAAAGAGTAATAGATTTAGTTATGTTTGGATTGATATTTTTCACAACATTATTACTTCAATCGGATCAAGACAAATTTAATCAGCTAAGGAGCATAGAGTCAACTCAAATGCCAACCTGGGTCATTTTCTTAATTATTTTGATTGCATCAGCATTAGTGTTTTTAGTTATTTATGTTCCTAAAATTAAAAACAAATTGGTGAAATTCATAAAGGGGATTTTAGAAGGATGTATGACTATATTAAAACTTAAGCATAAAACAGCATTTATTACGCACACAATTTTTATATGGTCAGCTTATGTTTTAATGTTATGGTTGACATCGCTGTCTATTCCATCTTTAGAGCTGTTAAAAATAGATTCAATTTTTGCATGTTTCGTTGCTGGTACTATTGCTATTGGTGCCACACCAGGAGGTATTGGACTTTATCCGATTATGGTTGCTTCTGTACTTATTAAACTATATGGATATCCACCAGAAGTTGCTAATTCATTTGGTATTTTAATGTGGAGTTCACAAACAATGCTAATGGTTTTGTTAGGACTTGTTTCTTTAATTGCAATTAAGAGACAACTATAATTTTATTATTTAATAATAAGTCCTAATTCTTTTTTTTGTTCATTGCTTAATTTTGATGGTGCATCAATCATAGTATCTCTTCCGCTATTATTTTTCGGGAATGCAATAAATTCTCTTATATTATCTTGATTTCCTAATAATGCACATAGTCTATCAAATCCAAACGCAATTCCGCCGTGAGGTGGTGCTCCATATTCAAATGCATTAAGTAAAAATCCAAATTGAGACTCTGCTTCTTTTTTTGAAAAGCCAAGGCAGGAAAATATATTTTCTTGAAGACTTCTATCATGAATTCTTATTGAACCACCTCCTACTTCAACGCCATTAATTGCTAAATCATAAGCATTTGCTCTAACATCCTCAGGCCTGGACTTTAAAAGTTTAAAATCTTCTCTTTTTGGAGAAGTAAACGGATGATGCATGGCGTGTAATTGTTCCGACTCAGTGTCCTTTTCAAAAAGAGGAAAATCAACAACCCAGATCGGACGATATTCATTAGAATTATATAGGTTTAAATCTTTACCGATCTTTAGCCTAAGTTCGCCCATTTGTTTTTGAGTGGACAGCAGGTCTCCACAAAGAATTAATATCAAGTCACCACTATTACAGCCTGACTTAGATGCTAATTGTTTAAGCCATAATTGATCAAAAAACTTATCAATCGAAGATTTGAATGTACCATCATCATTACATTTCACATACACTAGACCTTTAGCACCAATTTGGGGTCTTTTAACCCATTTTGTAAGTTCATCAATTTTTTTTCTTGAAAAATTTGCTGCACCTCTAACATTAATTGAAATCACACTTTCCGCATCGTCAAAAATCTTAAAGTTATGACCTTCAGTAAGTTCCTTTATGTAATTAAATTCTAATCCAAATCTTACATCTGGTTTATCAGATCCGTATTTACTAATTGCTTCTTGATAAGTTATTACAGGAAATTTGTCTTTGAAAGTTATATTCTTAACAGTTTTAAATAAATGCTTGATTAAGCCCTCAAAAGTATCAATTATATCTTTTTGCTCTACAAACGCCATTTCACAGTCTATCTGAGTAAATTCTGGTTGTCTGTCAGCCCTCAAATCTTCATCTCTGAAGCATTTTACTATTTGAAAGTATTTATCAAATCCACTAACCATTAAGAGTTGTTTAAAAGTCTGTGGTGACTGTGGCAAAGCATAAAATTCTGAAATATTCATTCTACTTGGAACAACAAAATCTCGCGCACCTTCAGGTGTTGATTTGATTAAGTAAGGTGTTTCTATTTCAATAAACTCTTGATTAGAAAGATAATTCCTTGTCTCCATACTTAATTTATGCCTAAGCATTAAGTTTTTTTGTAAGGGTTTTCTTCTTAGATCCAAAAAACGATAATTCATTCTCAGTTCTTCACCTCCGTCAGAATTTTCTTCAATTGTAAATGGTGGTGTTTTGGAAGCCTTAATAACATTCAGGTATTTGGCTTCAATTTCAATATCTCCAGTACTAATATTTTTATTTTTATTAACTCTCTCTTTCACGATACCTTCAATTTGAATCACCCATTCTCTTCCAATTTTCCTAGCATTTTCACATAAATCTTCATCCCTAGATTCATTAAAAGTAATTTGAGTAATTCCATATCTATCCCTTAGATCGATGAAAGTCATGCCCCCTAGGTCTCTAGATTTTTGAACCCATCCACAAAGTTTGATTTTTTTATCAACATCTTGAATGCGTAATTCGCCGTTATTGTGTGTTCTGTACATTTTTAAATTTTCAGGGGCAAAAGTATAATTTTTTTTCTCAAATAAACTTTTCTTATTGTTAGTAATTATTATGGTTGTTAATAGCCTAATAATAAGATACTTGCAATTAAATGATAAAAAGTTTAAATTTAAAGAAGTTAAAACTAATACCATGATTGAACAAAGTCATTACCATTGCCCTAAGTGTAATAAGTCACTAACAAAAGACAAAAAAGTAATATTACATTTTAAAAAATCACCAGGTGATAATTTTAATGAAATTTACTTAGCTCCAGAACCGGGTAATTATAAGTTTTATACAATTCCAAAAACAGATTTTAAAAAGGGAGATATCGTAGTATTTTTTTGTTCTAAATGCCAAACAAATCTTACCAGTAAAAGAGATCCGAAATTTGCGGAATTAAAAATGAAAGTAAATGATTTCATTTATTTTGAAGCACTATTTTCAACGGTTTATGGAGATAAAAGAACATACATAATAACGGAAGATGATATTGATGTTTATGGAGATGCTAATTTTGAAGACATGCCATTTCCGGATTTATCTATTGGAGAGGTGCCATACTAATATTTATTTGCTCAATTGCTTTTTTCACATCACTATCATTTAATGCACTGAGAATGTATCTAGATTGGTCGTCGTAGTAGTAATTACATATTTCAAGCATCATACTCCACCTCAAATCGCTTATTACCTTTTTTGTTAAAAGCTCTTTTTTGAGTTTGTTGTCTTCAAAATAATTTTCTAGAAGGCCCTTTTGTATTTTAAATTTTTTGTAGAAAGTAAATATATTTTTATGAGGTTTTTTTGGATTGCCTTCATAAAAATCAAAGCAAAAATTTCTCCACTGTTTGGAAAATGTGATTGTACTAACTATTTCGTTAAAATTAAGTGTATCAATGGGCGAAAAAATATCTGGCCATATTCCACCTTTGTTTTTTATTTCATCATTTATACTGTCTTTCAATGTTAGCTCTCCGCTTTCTAGCCTTTCAAAGATATCATTTTCATAATCAATAGTATCGCCATATGGCTTTTGAATGCATTTTCCTGAAGGTGTAAAGTATCTTGAGGTTGTAATTCTTAATTCTGAAGAATCTGGAAGTAAAACAGGCTGTTGAACAAGCCCTTTACCAAAAGTTCTTCTGCCAATAATAATACCTCTTTTATGATCTTGTATTGCACCGCTAACAATTTCACTTGCTGATGCAGTTCCGCTATTCACCAATATTACTAACTTTCCTTTTTCAAAACCACCTTTTTTTGTTGCATAATAAGATCTTTTTTCAACATGAGCACCTTCCGTGTAAACTATAAGTTTTTTTTCAGGAAGGAATTCGTCTGCAATATTAATAGCTTGGTGTAAATAGCCGCCCCCATTAAAACGCAAATCCAATATCAATGCGGTCATCCCAGAATCTAGTAAATCAACCAGCGCAGCTTTAAATTCGTTATCGGTAGTGTTTGAGAACGAATTCACCTTGATGTAGCCGATGTTTTTATCTAATTTTGTTGACGCTGCTATAGATTTAATTGGTATAAGCCCCCTATTTATTATCACATTCTTGTAACTTTTGTTAGGCCTGTATAGCTTAAGACTAACCTCACTTCCTACTTTACCTTTTAATTTTTCTAAAACATCCTTATTTGTAATTCCAGTACTTGCTACATTTTCTTCATTAATTTCAATTATCTTATCCCTTTTCATTAATCCTTTTTTTGATGATGGGCCTTTGTCGATAACATCTACCACAGTAAGTGTATCTCTAAGTATCATAAATCTAATGCCAATACCACCAAAATGTCCAATAAGAGATTCATTCACAACTTGTCTTTTAGATGAGGGTATGAATGTAGAATGAGGGTCTAAATCTTTTAAAATATTAAGAATAGACTTTTGTAGAAGAGTTTTCCTTTCAAGCGAATCTACATAATTACTGATAAGGTGGTCCAGTATAAAGTCAATATTTTCCCAATTATTTGAATATACTTTCTTTGTTTCTTTATTGCTTTTAAATCCTATCCAATATGTTATGGATGAAAAAATTCCAATAAATAAAAATAACACAAGAAGATTTTTGTTATTGTTCAATTTATTTTAAATTAATTTGATTGATTTCTACACCTGCTTTTTTAAGAAAATTTAGACCGGAAATGTCCTTATATTTATCAATAAATACCAATCTTTTAATTCCAGCTTGGTGAATCAACTTTGCACATTCTTTGCATGGAGACAAGGTAAGGTATAAGGTTGCGTTTTTACAGCTATTAGTACTTTTTGCAACTTTAAGTATTGCGTTTGCTTCCGCATGTAGTACATACCATTTAGTATATCCTTCATCGTCTTCACAGAAGTTTTCAAAACCAGTAGGTGTTCCATTAAATCCATCTGAAATTATCATCCCATCTTTAACTATTAATGCGCCAACTTTTCTTCTTTTGCAATGAGACAATTTAGCCCACTCCAAAGCCATCTTTAGGTAAGCTAGGTCATATTTTTCTTGTTTATTTTTAATCTTTTAATAGAAATTGTACCGAAGGTGGGAATCGAACCCACACGCCCTAAGGCACACGAGTTTGAGTCGTGCGCGTCTACCAGTTCCGCCACTTCGGCA